>Ga0115569_10000032_pt1 | contig 114009 bp, 97 predicted proteins | sample COGITO_mtgs_1205_2_FD_87295 | JGI IMG/M metagenome (GOLD analysis project Ga0115569, IMG submission 87295) | Pelagic marine microbial communities from North Sea - COGITO_mtgs_120503 | ecosystem: Environmental > Aquatic > Marine > Epipelagic | place: Germany:Helgoland, sampling site Kabeltonne... | reverse complement strand
CACGCCAGACACTGCGCCGATACTCTCGCTTTGCAATATCACAAAGAGGACAGCGTAATGTGCACCTCGCACGACGTTGAAAATAATACGGCAAACCAAGATCCACGCAGTGGTTACCGTTTGGTCGAGGATTGGCCAAATTATCCCGAGCATATGCACTTCGAAATGGGATCAGGCGTTGCGGTGGATGATGCCGGAATCATCTACTTGTTCACGCGTGACATTGAGCACTGGGCCGCCCACCCTCTCGCCATGAAGGACAAGATGGGCAAAAGCAGTATTTCAATGTTTGATCGCACGGGCAATTTCCTCGGCAAATGGGGGCCATCCGATGCACCCGGCTTTGCCCTAGGTGGCCATACGCTATACATCGAAAAAGACGGCATGTTCTGGACCACCGATCGAGATGGTCATACCGTCAGAAAATACGATCCCAGCGGGAGCCTGCTGCTGGAGTTGGGCACATTCGGCCAATGGGGAGAAACGGCGTCTTGCTTCAACGGACCAACAGCGGTTGCGGTACAAGACAACGGTAATATCGTGGTGGCAGATGGCTACTGGAATTCAAGGCTCGTCTGGTTTACGCCTGAGGGCGAATTTATCAAGTCTGTCGGCGAATGGGGGCGCGGGCCAGGCCAGTTCAATACACCGCACGCACTGACCATAGATTCGCAGGGTCGAATTTTGGTCGCCGATTTATGCGGCGGAAATTTCCACGACTACATGACCGTGCCCGGCCAAATAGCCCCTTATCGAACTCAACCAGAACCAAACTGCCAGCATCGGATTCAGCGTTTTGATCCCGAAGGCCATTACATCGATCAGTGGACACATATCACCCCGCTTAGTTTGGCCAGCTACGGCTCACACATCTACGCAAGCGATAAAATGAGCAATCTGGTTGTGCTTGATGAAAATACCGGAGAGATTGTGCGGCAAGTCGACGATATCGCCATTTATATTCATCAACTGGCGATGGACAAACACGGCGATCTTTATACCGCTTCAGTCTATCCAGAACATGCTGGCGAACAACGAGGGCCGACCGGCCCCTCTCATCGTCGCTGGACTCAAGAAGATTTACACGCAAAGGAAAGTTAATTCATGATTATTGTTGTAGCCGCTTTGGAATTTGCTGATCAGGCCGATCGCGACCACGCCGTTGAAATCACAAAAGACGTGCAAATGGCCACCCGAGTAGAAGAGGCAGGGTGTCAGGCTTATTGTTTCGCTCCAGACCCTTCAGTACCGACAAGGATTCAGGTCTACGAGCTATGGGATAACAGCGAAACCCTCGCTGCACACTTCACGCATCCAAACTACACCAAAATGGTTGAATTGCTCGGCAGCGCAAACATCGTGGAGAGCGCCAATCAGGCTTATCTCACCAATCGCAGCGAGCCTGTCTACGGACCCAACGGCGAGAAAAAAGACGTTTTTTTTGCGGATTAAGCCGCGCTAGATTTCTGGAACTGACATGCCTACTAACACGCTTTATACCAACGCCAAACTATTTACTGCCGGTGATGAAAATGTCACCGAAAACGGCACCGTATGGGTTCAAGATGATACGGTTGTTTTTGCAGGCAACGCCGCGGCATTACCCTCAACACCACAAGCAAGCCGCCAGATCGATCTTCAAGGCAAATTTCTAATGCCCGGGATGACAGAAACCCATGCGCACCTTTCCTTCGCTGATGCCAGCCCCTTTGCAATCGGTGCAACTTCAGTCGAAGACGCCACCATCACGGCGGTTGGCAATGCACAATTGATGCTCAAAGCAGGTTTCACCTCGGCTATCAGTTTCGGATCAACCTATAAAATCGATGTCGCACTGCGGGACGCTATTAACAGCGGCCGCCTCAGCGGACCCCGCCTGCTTGCCGCCGGCCGTGATCTGGGCGCCACCGCGAGTAATATTGATTCGCCCGGCGGTCTGAGCCAAATTGCAGACGGTCCTTGGGCCCTGCGCAAAGCGGTACGCGAGCAAAGACGTGACAGAGTTAATGTGGTCAAAATATTTCTCGATGGCGAAGCCATTAATGCCGTCAATCCGCCAGGCGAGCTTTCTTTTTGTGATGAAGAAGTCGTCGCCGTCGTCGAAGAAGCGCACAGACGAGGCATGCGGGTGGCCTGCCACGCGCGCTCGGCTGCAGCTGTCAAACAGGCGGTCAAGGCAGGCGTCGATTTTATTGGTCACGCCAACTATCTCGACCAAGAAGCGGTCGATGCATTAGCGGCAAAGAAAGATCAGATTGTGGTTGGCCCGGCAATTGCCTGGGAAGTTCAATATGTTGCCCAATGCGAGTCTCTAGGCATCAGTAAAGCCACCGTGCGCGCACAAGGCTACGAGACTGAAATTGCCGAGACCGTTAAAACCGTCGAAAAGCTGCGAGCCGCCGGCGTGCGTCTCGTTGTGGGCGGAGATTACGGAATCAGCATAGCGCCACATGGAACCTATGCAAAAGACCTTGAATATTTTGTCGACCTTTTCAGCATGCGCCCAGCCGAGGCGCTCATCTGTGCCACTCGCAATGGCGGTCAGGCGATGGATCCACAGGGACGCTTGGGCACGCTAACAAATGGGGCACTCGCCGACATGCTGATTGTCGACGGCAATCCTCTAGAGGACATCACCGTAATGCAGCAGGCAGAAAAACTACAGGTGATCAAGGGTGGGCGTCTGATCCTTTGACCCCCATTTTCAGACTGATAGCTTCCGCTTCGTCTAACCATGTGGTGATGCTCGCATCGATCCCCCGGCGCCAAAAATCAGGATCGCGCGGATCCAGGCCAAAAGGCGCCATCAGCTCTACCGCATTCTTACTACCTCCCGCACGCAATAACTCCAGATACATAGGCTCGAAGTCATCACCAAACTGGTCTTTGCATGCAAATAGCGATTGTGTGAACAATTCTCCAAATGCATAGGCGTACACGTAAAAAGGCCGCAAAAAATGTGAAACATACGACCATAGGTTGCCCACGTCTTCGTAGGTAAACAAGTCACCTTCTTTGCCATAAAAAGCTTCAGTCACTGACATCCAAATCGCATTAAAGTCTTCGGGCATTAACTTACCCCGACGCCGTTGTGTGTGAATTTCGCGTTCAAAATTGGAAAAAGAAATTTGCCGCACAACGGTGTTAATGTGGTCTGAGGCTTTTTCCATCAACAAAGCCAATTTTTGTTCTTCGCTGACAGTTCGGGCAAGGACATAATTGAAGGTTGTCATCTCGCCAAATATTGAAGCGGTCTCCGCATAAGCCATCGGTGCTCGGAACATCAACGGTCCCTGAGCCTGGGCCGCCAACATGCCGTGCACGCCATGCCCCACCTCATGCGCCATTGTCATCACATCTCGGGCAGAACCCATGTAATTCAGGAAATTATAGGCACGTGCTTCACCCGTGGGCAGCAACACCGAGTAATTAAACGCACCCCCCCCTTTTCCCGCGTAAGGCGGCGCATCAATCCACTTGCGCTCTAACATTTTATGCACCAGATCCCTAAGCGTCGGGCTGAAAGACGCGTACGCCGACAGCACGGTATCGACGCAATCTTGCCAAGGCACTTGCGCATTATCGGCAAACGGCAATGACGCGTTACGGTCAGACCACTTCAAGGGAGACTGCTTCAAATGTGCTGACAGCAAACGATAATAGCGCCGCCCCTGCACTGAACCCACCTCCGCTACGGCTGTGTGCAGCGCCTCAACCGTGGCATCATCAACTTGGTTGGAAATGTTACGAGCCGACATGACATTGGCATAACCACGTTCTCGGTCCTCTACCCCTTTAGCACCCAGAACGACATTCAGCGTGCGCGCCATCAGCTTGTCATAGCCTTGCGCCGTCAAGCCTTTGCTGAAATTATGCAGCGCGGCCGCACGTTGTGCTGGGTCAGCGTGATTATTTGCTATGTGCAAAATTTCAGGCAGCGTCAATGTCTTGCCATCGAGCTCAAACCGCAGTTCCGCTTCACGCTCATCCATCAGATCCGACCACTCCGAGGCGCCAAAGGGTGATCGAAGGGACAAGGCTCGTTCAACATTTTGATCTAGCAAAAAACCTCGATTTTTACGCAATTGGTCCAACATGGGTTGATGCCGCTTCACCCTGGCATCCGTGTCTAGTAAATTTTGGTATACATCGTCAGGCAGCGCTGCCAATTCATGTTCAAAAAAGGTCAGGAAATTGGCACTGGCCTCACTGAAGCGCTCTTGCACCTCAGCCAAGCGTTTTTGGATCTCGGGATTTGTTGCATCGGTACTGCGGCGCAGAAACAAATAAACCATCAGTTGGTCCGTGCGACAGGTAATTTCACCCTGAGTCGCAAGCGCATCACCCAAGCGCGTCGCTAAGCGGCCGGCATAACTGGCATGGAACCGTTCTAGGTCGTTCACTAATCTCGCCAGATCAGCATCCAACTCGGGGGCATCGATACCTGTATACAGATCCGATAAATCCCAACGGACTTGACCGAGGACTTCATCAATATTTTCCGAGGCTCTCATGGCTAGGGCATCACCGTAAAAGCACCATAATAGCAGGTGCGCGGCGCTGTTGGATAATGCATAGGAGCCATCACAGACGCAATTTTACGTTCACAAAAACTTGACGAGCGATCAGTTTTAATTGCCACGCAATCAGGCGCTCGGGGTGGTCAACCTCTCCCTCTCCCTCCTACTGGCGCACCGAGCGTCTGATGCCCCCGCCGCACGCTACCTAACTATTTGTAGTCACCTAACTGGTTTCGGTAAAACCCGGGGTTCACCCAGACATCGTAGCTGGACACTGACCAACCGGGCGCGCTCACCTTGAGCTGCGCCAAAGCGGCCGCAACCCGCTCAACGCGGACCAAAACATGCGCTTGATACCCCTGCCATAACACCTGAATAACCACCATCTGTTGCGCACCTAAACGCGGGTATCGCGTCCTGTAAAAAGGCTGCCACCAAGCCCCAAAGATCAAACCGACTTCCTCGGGCGAATCGCGCTTGGCAAAACGGTCAACAAGCTGCGCAAATTTTTCCACCTGACCAGCAGTTGCAAACTCCAAGACCAGGTCAAACTCCATTTGATCCATCACGGCTTGGCCACCGGCCAAGATTTTCAGCGGTCGGCGCGGGGCACCCCACCCAGAGCGATAAAGAAAAGCCGATTTCTTCAATACGGGAGTAACCCGCGGATACAGCCCCTCTGTGTGCAATAAGGCAACGAGCTGGCGCGCATGCTGCCAATCGCTGTGGCCATAGATCACGCTGCGCGAGGCATCAAACGTAGGCCATTGATCGATTGGTAACAGGTTGTAACCGGTGCTTGCCTGAACGGCAATCAGCTCTGCCAAGTGCCGCTCAAGGACGCTCACGCGAGCCTCATCGGCCACCATCCATTTTGGTTCACCCAAATCAATCAGGCGACCGAATACTTGGTGTTCACGCCATAACCGCATAATTTCTTGTTCATCACCGAACAAACCCAAGCAGCGAAGCAAAGCCTGCTCACGCAACTCCTGCCACGCGGGCGCGTTGACGGGCTCGCCCATACACCGCTGCACTTTGTGCTGATCAAGGGTCTCTGCAAGCTCCACAAGCCCAATGCTGCGCAGCGTCAATGCCTTCTCTTGGGCTGACGCCAGCATCACAGGTAAGATTACGGCTAAGCATATTCCACGGCTTACCACCTGGAGCCGTGGCGTCCATCGACATCTTTTATTCATTTTGGGATTGAGCCCTTCCTTGCGTCCAAAGGCAACCGCTTTGCGGTTGTTGGACTGCGAACCGCGCATCACGCGTCAGGCTTTCCTAATGGGCGTTTTCTGACCCGGCCGTGAAGGTATGAGCCACTTGCTCCGCATACATCAATACCTCGTCCGTCAGTGCCCACGACACCTCGTCGAAGTTGAATCCCTGAAATGCGGTTGTTGACAGCTCTATGAAGAGCTCGAGCAATTGCTCTTCCTCTGTAAGACCAGCCAATATCACCAGAATATTGGTGAAGAAACTCGACGCGGCGACCTCGTTGGTCTCGTTGAGATAAATGATCAAAGACTCGAGCTTAGGTTTTAGCTCATCTTTAATTGTGGTTAATGCGTCCATTACAACACGCTAGACCAGACCCCGTGAATCGAATGTGAAGCGGCATTCAGCAAATCTACGTCAACACCCATCGCACAACCCTTGTTGAACGTAAAAAAAAAAACCTTTCCCGCAGCTTTACTGTATAGTGCCGCGCAGTTAAGAAATCCCTTCCCGATCATCTTCTACGAGTCTCGGCTCCACCAGCTCATCGGCAATCGCTTCTAGACACCATTACCCAAGAACGCTGAGCTTTCGCGGGCCACTTTCGTGCGCATTGATTGAATATTAGGAATACGTACGCTTAAAACTAAGCTATTTATAGCAGGAGAAATGAAATGAAATTGTACGTAGGTAACCTTCCTTGGAGTACAGATGATGCTGCCCTGAACGCGCTATTTAGCGCTCACGGCACGGTAGAATCAGCCGTTGTGATCAGTGATCGGGAAACCGGCCGCTCACGTGGATTTGGCTTTGTTGAAATGGATCAAGCTGATGCGCGGCGCGCAATGAGCGAACTCAATGGACACCAACTTGAATCACGCGCGCTGAAAGTAAATGAGGCGAACGACAAACCCAAGCGAACCTCTAACTACTAGAGTTCATCTAAACGCAGCCTACCTTTGGCTGAGTCTAGATTGTCATCCCCGCCGCACGCGGTGGGGATCTCTGCCAGATCTCACCCGCGTCGCAATCGCGGCTTCAATCTGTCGCAACCGCCGCTGGCTCAACCTCTGTGGCCTCGACGGCGACTTTTTGCCCATCAACCCCTGCAGATGCCGCTGCTGCTATCCCGCTCGTTTTATTTTGAGCATCACCCTGCGCTATGCGTAACGGCTTTCCCCTGCCCTGAGGATCTTGAGCAGAAACACCACTGGGGACTTTTTCTATTTCATTACCTGCCTTTAAAAACGCCTCCACGTCGTCAGCAAGATTTTTCCTACGTGCTGCGGGCGTTGTCTCTACGCTGGCTTTTTTCATTGCTCTTCCCCTGTAAAATTGAATGCGGCGCCCGGCAACCCTTGAGATTTCGATAAGTCGCGCCCTCAGGCAGGGGTATATTCTACACGATTTTCCCCCTAAGATGGCGCCTCGCCCCTAAGAGAACCCTAATGGCTGAGAGTCAATCCGTCGCTAAAGCATTTTTCACCGCCACCGCCGCAGGTGATATCGATACACTACGCAGCATCTGCAGCTCCAATTTTATCGGCACTCAAAATGGCGGCGCCAAAATGAACATTGACGCCCTCGCGGGCTTCACCAAAGCCGTCCTTAAGCGGGTAGCCAATTTCCGCTACGAGAACTGCGTGGTCACCAACAGCGACGCCGGCTTCATCGAAGAGCACGATGTCGTCGCCGACCTGCCCGACGGGACAACCTTTCGACTGCCCGTGTGTGTTGTTGCCGAGGTGTCACACGGCAAGGTCAGCAACATGCGTGAATATTTTGACTCACGCGCGGCCGACGGCTTGCTCTCGCTGATGACACAACAAAAAAATCGTTAACGCATGCAGCGCACGACGATAATTCAGAACGATCACACTCGGTTGACAAAAACCATGCAAATTGCATGATGAGCCACCTAATATTCAAGGATATCTATAATGACTGACGCTGCTTATACGCCCCCCACAGTATGGACATGGGACCAAGACAGTGGCGGCCGGTTTGCCAACATAAACCGACCGATAGCTGGTGCCACACACGAGCAGGAACTGCCGGTTGGCGAGCATCCGATCCAACTCCACTCCTTGGCAACGCCAAACGGCGTCAAGGTCACGATCATGCTCGAGGAGCTCCTTGAATTGGGCATCAAAGACGCTGAATATGACGCGTACACAGTCAACATCGGCGAGGGCAACCAGTTTGGCAGCGGTTTTGTCGCGATCAATCCCAACTCAAAAATACCCGCTTTGGCGGATCAAAGTACATCACCGCCCACTCGAGTCTTTGAGTCAGGCGCCATTTTACTTTATCTCGCGGAAAAGTTTTCCCTATTTGTGCCAAGCGATCCCAGCCAACGCGCTGAATGTATGAGTTGGCTCTTTTGGCAAATGGGCAGCGCCCCCTACCTGGGTGGCGGTTTTGGACATTTCTACGCCTATGCACCGGAAAAAATTGAATACTGCATCAATCGTTATGCTATGGAAGTGAAGCGCCTACTGGACGTCCTCGACCAACATCTAGCAAACAACACCTACCTATGCGGCGAAGAATACACCATCGCCGACATGGCAAACTATGCTTGGTGGGGTGCGCTTGTCCTGCACAATATTTACGACGCCGCTGTCTTTTTAGACGTGAAGTCCTACACCCATGTCACTCGCTGGGCAGAAGCTATCGAGGCCCGCCCCGCCGTACAGCGCGGCCGGCGTGTTAATCGTCCATGGGGCCCCGAAGAGACTAGAGTGATCGAACGTCATAGCGCAAAAGACTTCGAGTAATCTCTCTGCGCTACATTTATTGATTGAGCGCAGCGGGCACAAAATTTTCTGCGCGAGGATCCGGCGCCGTTGGGGCAAGCTCTGTGGTCGGATCACCGGCAATCCGCGTGCCTCGAAGCACGCGCGGCTCGCGCCTGTCATACGGGCGCGCTCGGTGCAGAACACAACGATTATCCCAAACAACGGTATCACCAACGGACCATTGATGGGTATACACCCGCGGCGCCTGACAAGCAGCATCCAGCAAGTCTTTTAATAACCGCTCGGAATCGACATCACTTAAACCAGAAATGGCATAGGCATGCCGACCGGTATAAATTGACTTACGCCCAGTCTCTGGGTGCGTTTTGACAATCGCGCGCAACGGCGCGCCTTTGTTATGGAGTCCGTAATGCCCCTCTGTTTTGTGCACAAACCCAGCTTTGGCTTGCGAGTAATAGAGCGAGTGATGGGCATACAACGGCTCTATCATCGCCTGCTTCTCGGGAGAAAGAGCATCCCAAGCAGCACGCATATCCGCAAACCCGGTTTCTCCACCTGAACTCGGTAACTCAACGGCAGTCAACATTGCCGCCTTGGACGCGAGGGGCATATACGTGCTGTCCGTATGCCAACCTTCATTGCCTTTAAGGATCTGATACTGATACTCGTCGGGCTGAGCCAAACGACCATCAGGCTTTTTATTCGATATTTGCACGTTCGGACTTTTCTGCTTCGAGTTTAGCTGCTCAATGGTTCCAAAACGTTCCGCAAACAGACCCTGAGCAGCATCTGTCAGATGCTGCTCAGGAAATACCAGCACAGCATATTCCAAAAATGCCGCATAAATCTTGGCCCAAAGCGCGTCATCCAATGCGTTAAGGTCAACCTGCGTGACCTGGGCAACAAACCCCGCCGAGACAGGTGTTATCGTGATGCTCATCCTCACCTCCAAATGACTTACACTATCGCCTGAACAACTTACACCCGAAAACCGCACCCTGACAACCGCTAGAATTTACCGGGAAGACTAATGAGGACCGACATGAAAATAGGTATTAACGGCACAGGCCTGGTACAAAAAGCATCCGTAGCAGCAGTACAGGCGCATGCCCTACAAGCAGAAAGCGACGGCTTTGCGCACTACTGGTTGGCAGAACACCCCACCGGCGGGTTTGATGCCCTGACTGTTTTGGCCGCTGCTGGGCAACGCGTTAAAACCATGGGGCTAGGCACCGCGGTTGTCCCCACCTTCCCAAGACACCCGATGGTTCTGGCCGGTCAAACACTCACCACACAAGATATGATCAAACCACCGCTCATCCTTGGTGTCGGACTCTCCCATGAGATCATGCTGGCACAATTGGGGTTAGCCTTTGAAAAACCCATCGCCCACCTGAGGGATTACCTCAATATATTGATGGCGCTGCTGCGTGAGGGTCGCGTCCAATACGCCGGCAAAACCCTCAGCTGCCAAGCCAGCCTGTTTCGCAAACCCGAGCAACATATCACCGTGGTAGTTGCCGCACTGGGACCCCAAGCACTGCGCGTGTGTGGTCAGCTGGCTGACGGCACAACTTTGGCGTGGGTTGGTCCTAAAACCATCAAAACGCACATCGTGCCTCGGTTATTTGAATCTGCTGCCGAGGCGGGACGCGCCACACCGCGCGTTATCGCAACGCTTCCCGTTTGCGTCACCGATTCACCGGAGATCGTGCGCGCCAGCATTACAAAAGGGTTGGCCATGTATGGCGATCTACCCTCGTATCGTTCCATGTTCGACCGGGAAGGCGTCACAGGGCCTGCAGATGTGGCCATCGTAGGCAGCCAGACTGAAGTCACCGACGGGCTATCGGCTTTGGCCGAGGCCGGCGTAACAGACTTTGCAGCCTCCGAGTTCTGTCTAAATGAGCGCGAGCGAGACGCGACCAGAGCCTTGCTCAAGTCACTGAATCACGGCTAATCCTGCCACCGCGCGCGGACCTTGTCATTTGTCCTGATATTACCCGCAACCACCACTTTGGCGTTGATTCCACCGTGGCCGCGCATCGCGTTATAACCGCCTGGACCCAACACAGTTTCCATTCGCGAACAGGGGTGACACAACCCACTATATTCCAAGACCGCGCCACCGATTTGAAACTGCTTACCTTTGAGCGCCAATAGGTTCAGGCCACGCACAACAATGTTGCGACGCAGGTACTGCGGCTCCAGAGATGCTAAGTCCAACATAGAAGCCATCGCCTCTAAATGCTCAGCCTGAATGAGCGTCACCTGCCTTTTTCCGCCTCTCCTGGCATAACGATCGCCAACCAAGCCTCTGTCAACCTCAGCAGCAATCTCCGTCGTTGCGCATATTTGTGCGAACTTCGCCGGCCGCACGCCAATCCATTCCACACTCCCTGTTTGTGGCAAAATATTAACGAGTTCACCCAGACTGATCATATTTGCACCCTTTATTTCCCCGTTGGCCTTAACCCTTGTTGCCGATCGGCAGGGATATCGCGTGTGACATCTTCAAGCCTGCACAACAATCTCTTGCGCGATAGATCGACCTTTCTCAGCCGCAGCCAAAAATTCTGGCACTTGATCGAAGTTTAAATACTGATAAATTTCAGGCGCCATAGAGTCTATTTTCGAAGCATACGCTAGGTACTCTTCTGCGGTTGGCAGCCTGCCCAAAATCGAAGCAATCGCCGCGAGTTCTGCAGAAGAAAGAAACACGTTCGCGCCTTGTCCTAACCGATTGGGGAAGTTACGCGTAGACGTCGACACACAGGTCGATCCAGCTTGAATCCGCGCTTGATTGCCCATGCACAAGCTACAGCCCGGCATCTCGGTGCGAGCGCCGGCTTGCGCGTAAATATTGTAATACCCCTCATCCATCAATTGCTGCTCATCCATTTTGGTGGGCGGAGCAATCCACAGTCGTGTCGGTATCACTGACTTGGACGCCTCCAACAGTTTGCCCGCCGCTCTAAAGTGGCCAATATTGGTCATACATGAGCCAATGAAGACTTCGTCGATTTTTGTGCCCGCAACATCAGAAAGCGTTTTCACATCATCCGGATCGTTTGGACATGCCAGCAACGGTTCCTTGATCTGCGACATGTCGATTTCAATAATCTCCGCATACTCGGCATCGGCGTCTGCCCGCAGCAGTGACGGCTTATCCAACCACGCCTCCATGGCTTGCGCACGCCGCTCAAGGGTACGAACATCACCATAACCATTGGCAATCATCCAACGCAGCATAACCACATTAGAGCGCAAATATTCTGCTACCGAGGCCTCCGACAAATTGATCGTGCAGCCGCCAGCAGAGCGCTCAGCAGAAGCATCAGACAGTTCAAAGGCTTGCTCGACCGTCAGATCCGGCAGCCCTTCTATTTCAAGAATCCGACCGTTATAAACATTCTTCTTACCCTTTTTATCCACCGTCAGCAAGCCGCGCTGCAGCGCGGCATAGGGTATGGCATTCACCAAATCTCGGAGCGTGATACCCGGTTGCATTTCACCAGTAAAACGCACCAACACCGACTCGGGCATATCCAACGGAATGACCCCCAGCGCAGCCCCAAATGCCACCAGTCCTGATCCAGCTGGGAAAGAGATCCCCAAGGGAAAACGAGTATGCGAATCACCCCCCGTGCCCACTTGGTCCGGCAAGAGCATGCGATTCAACCAACTGTGGATGATGCCGTCTCCGGGTCGCAGTGCCACCCCACCGCGGTTTTGAATAAAGTCAGGCAAGGTATGCTGGGTTTCAATATCTACCGGTTTAGGATACGCCGCTGTGTGGCAAAAACTCTGCATCACTAAATCGGCGGAAAAACCCAAACACGCAAGTTCTTTGAGTTCATCACGTGTCATCGGTCCTGTTGTATCTTGCGAGCCCACAGTTCCCATCCGAGGTTCACAATAAGTCCCCGCACGAACTCCCTGCTGGTCCGGTAAGCCGCACGCACGGCCGACAATTTTTTGCGCCAACGTAAACCCTTTCTGACTTGCGCTGGGATCCACTGGGCGCCTGAACTTATCCGTGGGGCCTAAACCCAGCGCCTCCCGGGCCCTTTCGGTCAAACTGCGACCTATAATCAGCGGAATTCGCCCCCCGGCTTTGACTTCATCAAGAATAACCTCTGTCTTGAGATCAAATTCGCAAACCAGTTCGCCATCCTCTTTTTCCACCCGACCCAGATAGGGCTTCACTACAATGACATCACCCATCGCAATTTTTTCTACAGGGCACTCAATTGGCAGCGCGCCCGAGTCTTCCAACGTATTGAAAAATATCGGTGCAATTTTACCACCCAGGACCACACCACCCTGGCGCTTATTCGGTACAAATGGAATATCGTCTCCCATTGCCCAAAGCACAGAATTGGTAGCACTTTTTCGTGAGGACCCCGTACCAACAACATCACCCACGTAGGCGACGGGATTTCCTTTGTTTTTAAGCGCTTCGATTTGACCGGCAGCATCCGTAATCCCCTCGCGCGGATTTTTTAACATAGCCAAACTATGTAGCGGAATGTCAGGGCGCGACCAAGCATCTTGAGCAGGTGATAAATCATCTGTGTTGGTCTCGCCTGCAACCTTAAAGACTGTCAGTTTTATGGCCTCAGGAAGGTCTTGGCGGGCACTAAACCATTCAGCATCAGCCCAAGACTGCAACGCAGCCTGAGCGTGGACATTACCATTGTGTGCCTTTTCCGCTACATCGTGAAAGGCATCAAACATAAGCAGTGTGCCTTTCAATTCTTCGGCCGCGGCGGCCGCAGCATTGGGATCATCGAGTAAATCGACCAAGGGCATGATGTTATAACCACCCAGCATGGTCCCCAGCAGCGAAATCGCATGCGATTGATCAATCAGCTCACAGACCGTTTCGCCCTTGACCACATCTGCTAAAAATGCAGCTTTAACGTAGGCTGCATCATCCACACCCGGCGGCACGCGCTGAGTCAATAGATCTAGTAAAAAGTCAGCTTCGCCTGCGGGAGGTGCTTTGAGCAGTTCGACCAGCTCACCGACCTGTTCAGCGTTAAGGGGTAACGGGGGAATACCTTGGGCAGCACGTTCCGCTGCATGGGCGCGATAGGCTTCGAGCATGATCACCTCTAAAATCGATTACGGACGATAAAAAACGGCGTGTAATCTACCAGAGCGATTTTCATGCGTAAAATGGATATATTTCATGTATAACATCAAATTTACTGATGCAACGACAGATATCTTGTCGCCATGCAGACATATTGCTTAACTCGGATTAACTAGGCGCAGTCGTTTTGGACCTCAACTTACTCAGATCTCTTTTAATTGTCGCTGATGCCGGCGCCATTACTGAAGCCGCAGAAAGACTTGGTCTTACGCAACCTGCTTTAACTCGGCGTATTCAGCAACTCGAACAAGAGTTTGGCGCCCAATTGCTCCGTCGCAGCCGCAAAGGGGCAACTCTGACCGAGCTGGGTTATGTCGTCGAACGCGAGGCGCGGGTGCTTGTCGACCGCTACGACAGTTTGAAATCTAAGGTCGCCAGTCACCGCAGCGCAGAAGGTGGCACTATTCGCATCGGCGGCGGAGCAACCGCCGTGTCTTTTGTGCTACCCGATGCTATCGCTCGCTTTCAACGCAACTTTCCAGGTGTGCACTTTCACGTCAAAGAAGCTTCCAGCAGCGACATTGCCAGCGACGTTGCAAACGGCAGGCTAGAGTTAGGATTAGTCACCCAACCCGTGCGTGCCACAGGGCTCGAGATCAGCCCTATGGTCGACGACCATATTGTTCTGATCGCGTCCTCCGACAATCCTTTGGCCCGCGCAAAGACGGTTCCAGTCAGCGCTTTAGATGGCCTTAATTTTGTTGGCTTCGAGGGCGGCAGCGCCATCCGCCAAATTGTCGACGCCAGCTTAAGAGCCGCGGGCATCGAGATTAACGTGGTCATGGAGTTACGCTCTATCCCGGCTATCGTGCGCATGGTTGCCAGCACCGGCAATCTCGCCTTTGTATCGCAAATGGGCATTCAGGGACAAGCATTGGTCAAGCAAGTTGAAATCTCAGGAGTATCCATTACTCGCCGCCTTGGCTTGGCGCGCCGCAAAGGCCAATCAATGTCACCAGCCACCCAAGCATTTGCGGAGCAACTGACCTCACCTTTTGACTGATCGACAGCCGTCAAAAAGGGACTCGCAGACTATTCGCAGCAATGTCATGATAGAACCCCATGTACGATTAGAGTCTTCAATGACCGACATCATTATCACAAACATCGAGGTTGTTCCCGGCAGAACAATCACCCAGCATCTTGGCATGGTACAAGGCAATACGGTACGCACCAAACATGCAGGACGCGACATTATGGCAGGCTTTAAAAATCTGGTCGGGGGAGAACTGATTGGGTATACCGAATTGCTGACAGAATCTCGCGAAGAGGCGACACAAAGAATGGTCGCTCAAGCGCAAGCCATCGGAGCCAACGCCATTTTAAACGTCAGATTCTCGACCTCGTCTATTACCTCGGGCGCCGCTGAGCTATTTGTTTACGGCACCGCCGTGGTCCTGGAGTAGCCCTATAATGTTCGAAGTGATCACGCTACTGACGCTAACGGTCATCGGCTACATTTTCGGTAGCTTAAACGAACGCAGACATTTTCGCTCAATCCTCGAACGCGAGGAGACGTTGCGCGGCGTTAGCACCTTTACTACCCGCATTCCGCCGCAACCCTATAGCGGAGCCTCCCACCTCGCAACGGGTAACGTGGTCATCTCTATCGATTATTTCAAAAAAATATCGGCGGGGCTGCGCAGTCTTGTTGGCGGTCGCGTGAACGCCTACGAGTCACTTGTTGAACGCGCGCGGCGCGAAGCCGTTCTGCGCATGAAAGCCGATGCCCAACGCCAGGGTCTAGACATGATCTTTAATGTGAAATTAGAAACTGCATCCATCACCAAAGGCGCTAAAGGCCAAATCGGTGCCGTTGAAGTATTGGCCTATGGAACAGGACTTTCACGTACGCCTTGAACGATGCGCTATCACAACCCCAAAATCCCTGAGGGCATCAATATATCCTCAACACATCCGCTGGCTGATTTTGCCTGGATGCTCACTGGGATTGCGCTTGGGCTGCTCGCCCTGGTGGTCAGCGCACATTTACTGGCGGCCTGGCTAGTCCCCCAGCTACCCTTTCAATTCGAGCAAAAAATACTCCGTACAGTAGAACCTGTTTGGGAGATACAAACCAAACTCGCCAGCGCCGATGAGAAAAAAGCGGATTATCTTCAAAAACTGGCCAATCGACTGGCACAACAAGACACTTTACCCGAAGGCCTTGTCGTCAAAGTTCACTATATCAACACCCCAAAAATCAACGCTTTTGCGACCTTGGGAGGTAATATCCTCATACACCAGGGACTACTGGATAACCTGCACACGGAAAACGGCCTCGCCATGGTCATCGCTCATGAACTGGGACATCTTGTGCACCGCGATCCCCTGTTGGCAACCGGCAGGGCAACCGTCAGTCTAGCCGCAATCGCTCTGATTTCAGGATTTTCTGAAACCCGCGTTGCAGAAAACCTCTTCAGTCTCTCTGCTCAATCTCTCTTGCTCAGTTTCAGCCGGCAGCAGGAACGCCGCGCAGATCAATATGCTCTGAATTTGCTGAACGGTTACTATGGCCACACTGCGGGCGCTACTGAATTTTTTGAGTCTGTCGAGACCCTTGCTGACAACACCAGGGGCTACAACCAACTCCTTGAGTTTTTCGACACCCATCCGAACCGCGGAGCACGGATGGATACCATTGCCGCCACCATTAGCGACCCGACCGCACCACTTGTGCCCCTGCCCGATTTTTTGAGCTCGACCCGTCGTTAACAGGCGACCACCATATCCAAACTCGTTGACCCACTTGCTTACCTTTAAAATGAGGGTATAACTGGTGTCGAATCTACCCGCTGCGCCTGTGCCGCAGCCCGTTAATTAGGAATCAAGCATGATCTATCTCGTATTTGGTGTCGTCCTGTGGTCTTCGGCTCATTTATTTAAACGCGCAGCACCCACACAACGTGCTGCCGCGGGCGATGCAGGCCGAGCGGGTGTGGCAGTCGCGGTGCTAATTTCTATTGTTCTTATGATCATTGGCTATCAGCAAGCCTCCGGTCCATTATTTTGGGGCCGCTCCGCAACCATGGTAGGACTCAACAATCTGCTGATGTTGCTCGCGATTTATTTCATGGTCATTTCTGTTATTAAGGTCAAACTCAACACCAAAGTACGACATCCTCAACTGACCGCGATCAAAACGTGGGCCATCGCCCACCTGTTGGTTAACGGCGACGTTGCTTCGTTTGTACTGTTCGGTGGATTATTGGCTTGGGCCGTCGTGAGCGTCATTTTAATCGGCAAGCAGGATGGCAAAGCCGACGTGAATATCACCTCTTCAGCCACTAAAGAGCTAGGGGCTATTGCGCTGACGCTCGCTCTGTACGGCGCTGTGTCGGCCGCACATACCTCGCTGGGCTATCCGGTATTCGGCTAGCACTTACCCACTGCCGATGATTTAGGAAAGAACAATGAGGCTAATCTGGCTAAGCCTTCGCCAACGCGTTACGCAATTCTACCGCCGTACTCTGGGCATCTTACAGATCGCCGGCATTCTGATTCTCGTCGCCGGCGCTTTTATCTACGCCCAAGCTCCAACAGAAACAGAAGCTCTTGCCCAATCGAGCATGACTACCGTCAAGCAGCGGCAAACGGATTCACCGCTGGTCAGCCTCGTCAAACCAATATCCTCAGAGAACACACTGAAGTTCAATGCAACCGGTTCGGTGGTGGTGCGCAATTCGATCACGCTGGTGCCGCAGATTTCAGGGCGAGTCATATGGGTAGCCGAAGGTTTCAAGCCTGGCGGCTATTTTACGGCTGGTGAGACCGTCTTACGCATTGATCCTGAAGACTTCGCCCTGGCGCTGAAACAAGCCCAAGCACAAAAAGACATTGCTCAATCAGCATTGGAACTAGCCCAAGCCCAAAGCGACGCAGCCATTGCCAACTACGCGCTGGTACGCCCGGGAGTCGAGGTGCCCGCATTAGTCGCAAAGCTACCGCAAGTTGATCAGGCCAAAGCACAACTCGCTGCAGCAATCGCCAACGAAAATGTCGTTCGGCTAAACCTCAATCGCACGGAATTCTCACTGCCCTTCAGCGGTCGTGTCGTTGCATCGGACGCTGAAATTGGACAATTGCTGAATCAGGGCCAACCGTTTGGCAGCGTCTTTGCTAACGACGCCGTGGAGGCCATGGTACCTCTCTCTGCGACCCAACTCGAGGGCTTGAAACCGGCTGTCGGACGTCAGGCACTGGTGAAAACAGACCGTCAACAGTACCGAGCAATAATTTCCCGCGTCGCACCCGTTGTTGATGAACGCACGCGTTTTGCCCAAATCTATCTTGATCTGGAGCAGGCCGCAGCACTTTCTCCCGGCACGTTTCTCAACGTTGAAATCATCGGCCCAACCTTGGACAACACCTACTTACTGCCCAAGGCAACCGAGCAGATTAACCAGTCCGTTTGGACAGTCGTCCAAGGCAAGCTAAACAGAATTCAACCTGACTTTTTAAATCGCAACACTCAAGGCATTGTCACCAATGCTTTTGCCAGCGGCTCTGGGGTGGTACTGGGTACCGTACCCGGAGGATACGAAGGCATGCAAGTTAGGGTCGAGGGCAACCCATGAGTGACATTCAGGGGCCAGTCGACCCCCGCAATACTTCAACCGTTAACGGGATCCTGGCTTATTTTGCGGGCAATCCGGTGGCCGCAAATCTAATCATGGTTGTGATGTTACTCGGCGGTTTCATCGCCGCATCAGGCATTACCGCGCAGACCTTTCCGACAATTAATCTCGGCACCATCAACATCACTGTGCCGTATCCCGGTGCCACCCCAACAGAGGTCGAAGAGGGCATCACACGTCGGGTTGAAGAGGCGGTATTGGGCATCGACGGCGTTAAACGCGTGACCTCCCGTGCCTATGAAAATTCCGGCGCAATATCGGTCGAACTCAAAGCGTTTGTCGACCAGAAAAAAGTACGCGATGATGTCGAAACGGCGATCGAACGGCTGGCCGACTTTCCTCCAGAGGCGGCAGAGGAACCCAACATCGAGGTGGTCGAAACCATCGGCGATGTCATGACCTTGGTGGTCTCATCAGCACTTTCAGAGCGCGAACTACGTCAAGGTGCCGAATTACTCGAGCAAGAGCTATTAGCCATACCTTCGGTATCACTGGTCTCGCTTTTTGGTGCAAAAGATTACGAAATATCTATCGAGGTGGACGAAGACACGCTTCGTCGCTACCAACTCTCAATCAGCGACATTGCGACTGCCGTTCGCGGCTCGTCCCTGAATTTATCTTCTGGAGAAATACGCACGGACGCCGGTGACCTGCTACTGCGCACCAACAACAAACGCTATACAGGTTCTGAATTCGCAGACATTACCGTACAAGCCTTAGCCGATGGCACGCACTTAAAACTCAAAGACGTCGCAAGCATTAACGACGGTTTTACCGAAGATGCCCTCATACACCAATTCAACGGCAAGCCAAGCTTGTTTGTCAAAGTGCAGAAATCAGACGCCGAAGATTCTTTAAAAATTGCACAAGATATCCGCACGATGCTCGCTCAATACCAGCCGTTGCCGGGAATAGAAATCGACATCTGGGAGGATGCCACAGATTCAGTCAGAAACTATCTCAGTATAATGACCCGCAATGGCGTGCTTGGATTCACGCTGGTATTCCTATTTTTGGTGCTAATTCTCGATTTGAGGCTGGCAACGTGGGTTGCTATGGGCGTGCCCATTTCATTCTTCGGCGCTTTTCTTTTCTTTGATGCCTTTGGTGTCAATTTCCACGTCATCACACTGCTTGCACTCATTATTGTTTTAGGAATAGTCGTTGATGATGCCGTTGTCGTCGGTGAAAACATCATCGCTGAGCAGGAGCGTGGTGAACAAGGCCTTGCCGCAGCGATCAAAGGCATTCAAGGGGTCGCCGCCCCCGTTACTGTTGGCGTGCTGACGACAATCGCAGCTTTTGCACCATTGGCTTTTGTGAGCGGCTTTTTTAGCCAGTTCTATCAGGCAGTGCCGATTGTTGTCGTCACCGTTCTGTTGATGTCTTTGTTGGAGGTCTTCCTGATTCTCCCAGCACACTTAACTCACGGGCATCACTGGAGCGCGTGGCCACTTAATAAAATCCAAAAAACACTCTCAAAGGCGCTGATGGCTTTTCGCGATAGACATCTCATGCCCGCAATCGCCAGATCAATCAAATACAAGAAAACGACTATTTTTCTGTCCGCGTTATTCTTCTTTTGCGCTATGGCGCTGGTGGCTTTCAAACTAGTGCGCTTCGAGTTTCTGCCAAATATCGAGTCCACCCGCATCTCAGCCAGCTTGGCATTTCCCGTAGGGACACCCTTTGAAGTAACCTTGGCCGCAGCCGAGCGATTGGTCAATGGTGCGCGACAAGTCAATCAGGACAGCGGAGCCAGCGCCTTTCGGTCAGTGAGCATGACTGTCGGCGGGCAAACCTCCACGGGCGGGGGACCATTTGGCGGCGGTCGCGTGACCGTAGCGAATCACTTGGCGTCCATTCAAATCCAACTTAATCCAGAACCCATAAGAACATTATCTGCCCAAACCTTAGAAACTCTCTGGCGCGAGGCTGTCGGGCCCATCTCAGGAGTAGAAAAGCTGAACTACGTATCGCAGTTTTTCGGAAACCCCTCTGATATCGCCTTTGACCTGACCCACCAAAACGAAGACGTCTTGGCTCAAGCCGTGGCTGCGCTCAAGCAAAACTACGAGACCACACCCGGCCTATTTGAGGTGCAGGATTCCAACAGCCCAGGGAAACGCCAGTACGACATCTCACTCACCCCAGCAGGCATTGCAACCGGTTTAACTTCGGCAGATATCGCTAATCAGTTGCGACAAAAATTCTATGGTGAAGAAGTGCAACGCATTCAACGTGGGCGGGAGGAATTGAAAGTCATGGTCCGTTTCCCGGAGGCCGAGCGTCGCAGCGTCAGCAATTTCCTGGACGTGCGCATCCGGCGCAACGATGGTCTCGAGGTGCCCTTATCAGAGGTTGCCACCGTGACAGAAAGTCAAAGTTTCTCTCGAATTGAGCGCGTCAACGGACGCAGAATTGTTACCGTCAGCGGGCGCGTAGACCGCTCTGTAGCAAACCCCGACGACATCGAAGCTAACCTTTGGCGAGAGGTTTTGCCCGAACTTAAAGACCGATTTGTTGGTTTACAGATCCAGAGCGCCGGCTTTGCCCAAGATCAAGCTGAGAGTCTGGCATCACTGGGAAGGCTGAGTCTGCTCACGCTGCTGGTGATTTTTGCCCTTCTGGCGTCTTTGCTGCGCAGCTACTCGCAACCGCTGATCATTTTAGCTGGGATACCATTTGGTGCCGCAGGCGCCTTTATTGGACACTACTTATTGGGCTACAATCTGTCGTTTTATTCTTTGTTTGGCGTCGTAGCCCTGAGCGGCGTTGTCGTCAACGATTCGCTAATTCTCGTCGACCGTTACAACAAATTTCGCGCCGAAGGTCGCTACAGCGTTGAACAGGCAGTGCTATTGGCAACGCAAAGGCGATTTAGACCGATATTCCTCACCACCGCGACCACCTCGCTAGGCCTGATGCCGCTGATTTTTGAAACCAGCACTACCGCTCAATTTATGATTCCAATGGCCATCAGTCTGGCGGTTGGCATTTTATTTGCGAGTATTTTGATCCTGTTTATTGTGCCCACCCTATTGGTCATCAAAGAAGGCAGCAATCAGGCATACGCATCTGATCAGCTTCAAGATTCAGTGGAGGCGAAAACCGTCAGAATATCCTGAATCAATATATCCGGATGCAAAAATGAAACCGAGTAAACCTCGCGAATATTCTGCCTTTGGTCGACCAAGTAAACCCGCAACAAATGCGATAAGGTACCCACTGGCTTACCGTTTGCATCAACATCTGTAATCACAAACTGATTATATCGATTCAGCATTTGGTCGAGGCCAACGTCACTCTTAGCGGTTAGAAACCGCCAATTATCTGAGTTTTGGGCCTCAAAACGCGCAGCATAAGTGGCCAGCACTTCCGGCGTATCATTCAAACGATCAAAACTGAGGGACAGCAACTGTACCTGCTTGGAGAGGCGCGGATCAGTCGTCACCTGCTGCATCACTCGATTAAGGACATAACTGGCTAATGGGCAACCGTTCACATCGCTGCAGGAGGCATACATAAAGCTCAGCAACGTGACTTTATTACGCATAAGGGCATGTAAAGTCGTCTGCTTGCCCTGACTATCGATAACAACACCATCACTGGCATAACCGATAATCGGTCGCTCATAGCTACCAACCTCAGGAAGCTCAAATCCAAGCGGCCGGTACCCGGGCGCAAGCGCGGGCACCTCGGACTCCACATGGTGAGGCGCTGCCCAAGACGTTGGCGCGATTACCCCCCAAAACACCGATAAAATCAGGAGTTTTGCGATTAATTCGGTCATTCGCGCGGCCCTAAGGATGTTTCGCCAACTGCTCTGTTTGAGCCGGTGCAGTCATCCCATACAACGAATATGCGCCAAAACGCATCTGGTGCGGGTAACCCAAGCCTTCCTCGATGAAATCGATGGTCAGTTTGTGCGTGAGCTCGCCTCCTTGATAGTCATAAACTTTAAAGTACTGAAGATCTTTGCCCGTTGACTCGGTCTTGTCCCAATTCTCCAGCAGCGAGGATGTATAGTACAAGCGCTCACCATCCCAGCTTTGCGACACCATATTGACCTGTTCACCAATGGAGGTTTCACTTTTCAATTTGGGTGCAAACGGATCACTGATATCAAATAAGCGGGTCATACCATCATTCCAGGTATTCACCCACAGCGAGGCATCATCCGCAGAAATTGATATATCCACCGGTAACGGAATTTTCGAGGCATCGGCAATATCCGCAACTTTCTTCGCATGCCAATCGTTATCTTTCTCGTAGATCAGCCAGATTTCTGAGGTCAACGCGGTTGTGGTGAAACAATAATTATTGTTGGAACCCCAAGCGCAGCGAATTTCAAGCGGCGCACCGGGCACGTCCAATATTTTTTTCGGCTTGCGACTATGCAGGTCCCATACAACCACCGTATTACCGAATTGGCTCATAGCCTCGGGACTGCTCATCATCTCACCCAAATTCATCATATAGTTGTTCAAACCGGTGAACGACGAGGTCATTAATATGTTTCTTCTCGGAAGCGCGCGCACGTCATATCCATATCCGTCAGCATATACGCCTGACTTCACCGCACCATTGAGCGCCCCATCCTTTGGCATCCAGTGCGTCGTAATATAATCTCCGGCATTGGTATATTCGACCAGTCCGGTCACGCCGTCATGGTTGGCCTGGTTTGACAAGCCTGTGATTAAGATCCGTCCCGGCAGCGCATAGGACGTATGTGGCCCCACTACGCCCCCAGACTTGGCGACAAAGTTGTCTATCACCCGGTGTAAGCTCGGCTTAGCAGGATCGCTGTGGACATCAAAAATGAAGATTTTACTGCTGGCCAAACCACTGGCCCAAAGGTATCGGCGGTCGTCCGTCAATCCAGAGTGGTGTGCCTCATTTCGACCACCCACCGACAAGACATTCCTGACCTGTCCATAGTCTGGCGCGCTAGGGTTAACCGATACCGTGACCAGTTTGTCTTGCTCATTACCTATGCCTTCAACACCAAGCGTCCAGATATAGACAAAATCCTCTTGCCCCACAATCTTTGCCATATACGGCGACATACATGTTTCATCTGCCACGGCCATCTGCGGCAGAACCATCGACAAAGCCACCACCACCCACTTCTTAAGCAAGACCATTTGTTCACCCATTACGTCAAACGGCACACAAGGTTCAACGTCCAACATGACGCCCCTTAGCACCAAAAAAAACATGTCCGGACAAATACCGCACATGTGCCCCTTGGTGGGTAATTTAAGTTACTGGATAAACAATGTCGATGGCGGGCATCAAACCAAAAACAATTTGCCTCTAACAGTGTCGCGAAGGACCCTTGGCAGCGATCTAAAAGATCACCTCTTTGACCTTTGCAGCTGGTTTTTTGGGGCTGACTAGGGGCCGGAGTTTTGCTAACCCGCCCATCTTCGGAACACAAAACTTTCTCGAGAATCTCATCGCTAAATTACCCACGGTGTACTATTTTAGGCCTGTCAGTCAGCCGAGAAAATTGCTTTTATGCCAACACATCATGTCCAAATTGACACTCACGACGGCCAGATGCCTTGTTTCATTGCCCAGCCGGAGTCATCACGTGCATCTTCACCCATTATTCTCTACATGGATGTTCCCGGTATCCGAGAGGAATTGCATGATTTTGCGCGAAGATTAGCCAATGACGGCTTTTTATGTGTCCTACCCGACCTCTATTATCGTCACGGCAAGATTCGCTTCGATCTAACCAAAGGACAATCCGAACTAAAAAAAATGTTTGCCATCGGCAGCCAGTTGACCAATGCCATGGTGATTGAAGATACCCGTGCCATCTTGAATTGGCTTTCATCCGTGCCCTACGCCCTGGCTGATGTCGGCACCGTCGGTTACTGCATGAGCGGCCAATTTGTCATCTCGGTCGCGGGCACTTTCCCCGATCGTATCAAAGCAACAGCGGCGTTATATGGTACTAGAATGGTTACCGATGCCGCAGACTCTCCGCACCAGCTAATCCCCACCATGCGCGGGGAGGCCTACCTCGGATTTGCCGCCCATGACCCCTATGTGGAGGACGGTGTAATTCCAACGCTAAACGCTTCAATGGCGGCAAATCAGGACCTAACCTGTGAAATCGAAACCCACCCACAAACCGAGCATGGTTTCTGTTTTCCAGCACGACCACAGTACCGACCCGAACCGGCAGAAATAGCATGGCGAAAAATGACCGCAATGTATAAACGCGTATTAAGGGCCTGAACAAAATGACACACGTTAGAGGAATCAGATAATGAAAATTGGAGCTGTTGCCGCCTGTTTTGCCCCGGCAACCGAGCCTCATCAGTTGCTCAACCTTGCCATCAAAATGGATGAAGCAGGCATGGACGCGCTCTGGTTCGGGGAACATGTTTTGTTGTTTGATGAAATGGAATTTGGCTATCCCGGCTCCGCCGATGGGAAGTTGCCTGTTCCCGCCGGACAGGGCGCACCGGATCAGACAGCCATAATTGGCTTCCTAGCCAGCCAAACCCGACAACTGCGTTTTGGCACAAGCATCAGCCTCATCCCTCAGAGAAATCCGGTCTACACGGCAAAAGAGTTCGCAACATTGGATTGGCTTTCCGCAGGGCGCGTGGAGTTGGGTGTGGGCGTTGGCTGGTGTAAAGAGGAAGTGGAGAGTTGCGGATATGCGTGGGAGAACCGCGGCAAACGGTGTGATGAAGCACTGGAACTGATGATTAAACTCTGGACCCACGACACCGTGTCCCACCAAGGTGAGCACTTTAGCGTCAGCGGGGGTCGTATGGACCCTAAACCTCAGCAAAAACCGCATATACCGCTGATTGTCGGCGGATACGGCGCGGCAGCCTTGCGCCGCACAGCGCAATATGGCCAAGGGTGGTGGGGCTTTGGGCTGGACCTCAAAGCCACCGCACATCTGCTGTCTTTGTTGGACAATGCCCTTGATGCCGCCGGACGAAAACGCGAAGAACTCGACATCATGATGATGCCCATAGACGATTCGATTGAATCCGTGAAGGCCTACGCTGACTTGGGTGTCAACCGACTGACTCCCATGGTCGATACCGCCAAAGACCCATCAGAGCGTCTGGAACACCTACAGCTGCTGCAACAAACCTTCGGCTAACCCAGCATATGCACCTAGAACCATCAAACCTGATCAATCTGAAGATGCCATGGACCTAACCCTCGCGACCTTGATTATCCTCGCCGACCTATGGGCGATAACTCGAACACTACGCAGCGACGCAAACACTCAGCGCAAACTGGTGTGGGTTTCAATCATTTTGCTGCTGCCCTTTGTGGGCATGGTTATTTGGATCCTTTTTGGGCCCAGCTGAAGTGCTCGACAAAAACTCGATTAGGTTAATCGAGCCACGTTTCAATCACGCAGCTGATATATCCCGGGTGCGGCCACCTGGACATCCGCCGCCAACGTACACTCGCGGTCAATCACCTCCGGCAGCTGAGGATTTGTTGGCACGCTCATCAGCTGCCAATTTCAACAGGTTAGAGTTATGTGCTTGCCGGTCAATGCGGTATCGGGAGATAAGATAGATCGCCAACAAATATAAGCCACAGTAGGCCGGCAGAAAGAAGCTTGCAAGATCGGCTCGCATACCGTCCGTCATCGCATTTGCACTTTGAATGCCATCCATGCCAACCAGCGTAACAATCGACCCCGCCAGAACAATACCCAACGCACTGACCGCTTTGGCGGCAAAACTTCGAGCAGCATAAAACAGGCCCTCTGATCGACGGCTGGTTTTCACTTGGCTATCTTCAACCACGTCGGCCATCATCGAATCCAGCATCACACCACCAATAATAAAACCCACCACTTCGCTGGCGACAAACACAGAATAAATGATCAAGCTCATCCAACCGCCCGACTCAGGCCAATAACCCGCAAGCGTCAGCACGTAGGGGATGGGATACAGGCATATCGCGCCCACCAAAGCCGTTATCGCAGTTTGTTTTTTACCCAACCTGCGGCCAAGCATCGGCGCTAAAAAATAGCTGATGAGCGGTGAGGCAAATACAAATAATCCGGTAACCGCAATCTGCGGCCCGCTAAATTCAAAAAAATAGGTCACGTTATAAAGATAAAGTGCTGTAGACATGCCAGCTGCCGCGCCGACAATCAGTGAATAAACAAACAGCCAGAGAAAATTAGGGTTCGACAGCGACTGCATCATCTGGCTAATTTCATTCCAGATTTCAGTGAGGCGAAAGGGCTCAGCAGGCGGCGGCATACTCGCGGCAATTTTTTGGGTACCCAAACTAGAGACCAATATGCTAACCGCGATCAATGTCGCGCCTACCGCGCCATAGATCGAATAGCCGGCCTGAGCTGCGACACCGTAAGCGCCAACCCAAAAAGCCATATTAATCACATGAATACCATTGCCCCCATACCAGCCAAAGGCATGTCTTAACACCAGCCATTTGTTACGTTCGTCGTAGTCTTTCACCAAATCGGGCAACAATGCCACCGAAGGCACCTCAAACAACGTCACCGCCGTTCGAATCATCATTGCCGTCACCAGCAGGTACATCCATCGATTATCTTGCGTCAGTTCGATCACTGGATTGAAAAGCGCAAAAAAAGAAATTGGCAAGAGGATCAGTCCCGCGTACATAAACGGGTGTCGGCGACCCAATCGCGAATGCGTTTTATCCGACCAATGTCCCAAGAACAGATCTGACACTGCATCCCATGCCATGGCAGTGGCAAGCGCCAGCGCCGCAAGATAACCCGGAATACCCAAAACTTGAGTCGCATAAATTAACAGGAGGTAACTAAAGGCGTTATTTTTCACACCATAGGCTACTGCCGAAGATCCATAGAACCAGTACACGGGATTTTTTTCGGGGCTTGTCTTATCCAACGAGGGTTTCCAAACAGCTACCTGTACAAGCAATATGACCGCAGGCGCAGTTCATCACAAGCCCAAAGATGCTCATCTATGCGGCGCCGCCACGACCCGGCAACGCCAGAGGCTTCAAAGCGCTATTTTTTCGCTTTCCTGGGCTTGCGTTTAGCAGGCTTTTCCCCCGATTGCGCAGCCCTCGCCATGGGTCGGTCCTGATTGGCTTTGCCGGCTTTGGACTTCTTTCCAGGAGCACGGACACGAGGCCCAGACACCTTCTTCTGTTTCACTGGAGATGCGCCACTTTGAGCACTCTTGATCCGGCTGATACCCAATTTATGTCCACAAATCCACACCTTGCGCAAATCATTAAAAACGTCGTCCGGCATCCCAATGGGCAGCTCGACCGTGCTGAACGTTGGCTCGATAGCTATCCTGCCAATATTTTTGGCATCCAAACCCGCCTCGTTAGCAATTGCACCAACAATATTGCTGGCTTTGACACCATGACTGTCACCAACCTCAAGCCGGAAACTTTCATACGGCACGTCATCTTGCCCACGTCTGCGGCGACTACGCGGTTGGCGATCGACCTCACCCTCGATTGAGGGTGCAGCTTCGGCGTGTTTCCTGTCCGCTTTGAGCAGCAAAGGTTTATCGCCGATCGACATCTGCGCCAGCGCTGCAGCCACCTCTAGAGCCTCGGTTCCGTGCTCCTGTTGGTACTGTTCAACAAGGTTTCGGGTAAAAGACAAATCATCCTGTGCCAAAGCATCGGTGATTTTTTGTTTAAAACGAGCCACGCGTTTTTCATTAATCACCTGGACAGTAGGCAACGCCAACGGTTCGATCTTTTGTCGAGTTGCTCTTTCAATGGCATTGAGCATTCGGCGCTCACGCGGCGCTACAAATAAAATCGCCTCGCCCGCACGACCGGCCCTGCCAGTGCGTCCGATCCGATGCACATAGGCTTCTGTATCGTAGGGAATATCATAATTGACCACATGACTGATCCGATCCACATCTAAACCCCGGGCTGCCACGTCGGTGGCCACTAAGACATCGAGACTGCCCGCCTTTAGCCGATCGATGGTCTGTTCTCTATGCTTCTGGACCATATCACCGTTGAGCGCCGCAACACGAAAACCGCGCCCCTCAAGACGATTGGCAAGCTCCGTGGTCGCTGTTTTTGTGCGAACAAAAATCAGGACACCATCGGTCTGCTCGACTTCAAATATTCGCACCAAGGCGTCCAGTTTAGGTAAACCGCCGACCAGCCAATAACGTTGCCGGATTGTCTCTGCCGTGCTGGCTTTGGCCGCTATCGAAACCTCTGCAGGCGACCTCATAAATCGTCGCGCAATCGTTTGAATGACCTTAGGCATGGTGGCCGAGAACAGCGCCATTTGGCGATCAGCGGGCGTTTGCTCGAGAATCCACTGCACATCGTCAATAAAACCCATTCGCAGCATTTCATCAGCTTCATCAAGAACAACGGCTTGCAAACCATCTAACTTCAATGTGCCTCGCCGCAAATGATCCGTAACGCGTCCGGGTGTGCCAACCACCACATGAACACCACGTTTGAGTTGCTGCAGTTGAGGCCCGTAATCCTGCCCTCCATACACCGGCAACACATGAAAACCATCTAGGTGCGACGCATAAGATTGAAAGGCTTCTGCCACCTGCAGTGCAAGCTCCCGCGTCGGTGCCAGGGTTAAAATCTGCACTTTGTTAATTTTCGTGTCCACTCGCGAAATCAAAGGCAACGCAAACGCGGCTGTTTTTCCCGTGCCCGTGGGCGCATGACCAAGGAGATCTTGACCGTTCATCAAATAGGGAATCGCCTGAGCCTGAATTGGCGAGGGTTTTACGTACCCCACATCATCCAACGCCGCCAGTAATTTAGGTGGTAAATCAAACGTTGTGAACGTTTCAACAGGCTGTTTTTCTAACATGGATATCGAGGACCGCACAGGGGATTGGCTGGGCCGCGCATGCTATACCCCAAAGAGCCCATAAGCGAGCAATGGTTACGCTAATCTCCGGCGCCTGACGCGCACATCACTCAATTGAACAGCGTGAGCCAAACCAAGGCCCGCAATAATCTCTAAGAACTGCCTCAGAGCAGTTTACATTCAGCACAGGCATCGACAGAATTAACAAAAATTCACAGGATCCTCGACCCATGGCGGGCAGTCTTCGCGATCAATTGGTAAAAGCAGGTTTGGCAACCAGCGCTCAGGCAAAAAAAGCAGAACGCCAAGTTAATCGCTCAAACACACCAAAAAGCAAAAAATCTGACGAACCCAAAAAACCTGACGTCAAACAACGCGCGCAGCAACTTAAAAAAGCGAAGGCCGAAAAGGATCGTGCCGCAGCCCGCGTCCAGAACGATAAATACGCGGCACGCGCCCAGCGCGCTGAGATTAAACAAATCATTCTACAAAATGATCAGCGGTCAAAAACCACAACGGATACTGACGTACCCTACAACTTTGTACATGGAAAAAAGATCAAGCGGCTGTATCTTCCTCAAGCACAAAAAGATCAACTGATCAGCGGCGTATTGGTTATTGTAAATAACGATGGGATTTACCATTTCGTCGAAAAAGCCGTCGCTGAAAAAATCAGTTTGCGAGACCCTAAGCGCATAATCGTTGATCATCAGACTGCCGCTGACAAACCCAGCAGCGAGGACGATGAATATTACGCGAAATTTGCTGTACCCGACGATTTAGACTGGTAGTGCGTTAAGTCATCCGCCAGGAATTCTTGGCAGCAAAAAGATTTCCGCTTGCGCAGGAATCGCCTCACCCCAATTATCTCGAAAGATATTTCCATCAATAGAGACCGCGATGCCGGCCTCTAGTTTTTCCGCCATGCGCGGATACTGCTCTACAACCTTGCGCAAAAGCTCTCGAATGGTCGCGGCTTCAATGTTGATCGAAGCCGCGCCATTAGCCGCGTCTCGAAGCGTGCCCGAAAGCTGCACCTCTAACATCAGCCAGCGGAAACCTCTTGGTGCATCGCCGCTTCAGCCTTGATGGCTTTTCGAATACGTGGTGGCGACATGGGAATATGATCCATCCTCACGCCCGCAGCGTTTGATACCGCGTTTGCAATCGCTGCTAACGGCGGCACAATCGACGTTTCACCGACCCCGCGAATCCCATAAGGGTGATTAGGATTGGGAATCTCAAGGATTTCTGTATCGATAAAGGGCAAATCAGAACACACGGGAATTCGATAATCTAAGAACCCCGGATTTTGCAGTCGCCCATCTTCTCCGTAGATATACTCTTCGTTGAGCGCCCAACCTATCCCTTGAGCTGCCCCTCCTTGAAATTGTCCTTCGACATAATCAGGATGAATCGCCTTGCCCGCATCCTGGACAACGGTGTAACGCACAACACGCGTAGAACCGGTCTCCGGATCCACCTCAACATCACAGATATGACTGGCAAAAGAAACGCCTGCTCCGTCGGCTACCGTCTCACTGTGTCCTGCGATCGGGCCTCCAGTATTGGGTGAAGCTTTGGCAATCTGTGCCAAGCTCAGCGGACCCAGATTGCTGTGTTCAACGCCCTTCGCAACCGCCTCTCCATCAACCCAATCAACCTCTTCAGGGTCAATATCCCAAGTCTTCGCCGCGCGCGACTTAAGCTCTTCGATTGCATTTCGAGCGGCAAAAATTGTTGCCATGCCGGAGGAAAAAGTACCCCGGCTCCCTTCGGTTGTATCATTGTGGCCCAGAGAAGCTGTATCGCCGATGTTACATTTGACATGTTCATAGGGAATTCCCAATTCTTCAGCGGCGATCAACGATAGCGATGCCCGCGCGCCGCCAACATCAACTGTACCGACGGTCATATTGACCGTTCCGTCAACACCGATATTCAGGTCGGTACACGTCTGACCGCCAAAGTTAAACCAGAAGCCGCAAGCCATACCCCGACCTTGATTTTTACCCAGCGGCGCATGCATGTGGGGATGATTTTTCACCGCCTCGAGCGTGGGGCCAATACCAATCGGCCCATAGGTTGGCCCATAGGACGCTTTGGTTCCTTCTTTAGCCGCATTGAGCAGGCGAAACTCTACCGCATCCATGTTCAGTTCAGCGGCCAACAAATCGATGGTGCTTTCCACGCCAAAAGCCGCCATAGGCGCCGAGGGTGCGCGATAAGCTGCTACCTTTGGCCGATTGACCAGCACGTCGTAACCCACACTTTGAACATTTTCCAGGTCGTAACAAGCAAACGCTGTCATCGCCCCCAACATTCCCCAAATGCCGGGAAATGCGCCGTCCTGGTAACGTAACGTTGCGGTCGCTGCAGTGATGCGCCCATCATTTGTGCAGCCGATTTTAATATCCATGGACGTTGACGACGTGGGTCCAGAGGCGCGAAATACATCCTCCCGGCTCATGACTAACTTAACCGGGCGGTTCGCTTTACGGGAAAGCGCAAGCGCCAGAGGTTCCATCCAAACGTGGGTTTTACCCCCAAAACCGCCACCAATTTCCGATGACGTCACCTTCAATTTGGCAATATCCATGCCCAACAACGACGCGCATAGGTTACGGAACGTGTAATGGCCCTGCGTTGTTACCCACAGCTCTCCCTGTCCATCGGGTCCAACGGTGGCCAAGCAAGCATGCGGCTCAATGTACCCCTGGTGAGTCTGTTCAGTTTTGTAGCTTTTCTCAACAATCTTGTCAGCCTTGGCGAAACCGGCTTCAACATCACCATGACCAAAGGTGGATATCTGCGCAATGTTTGTGGGCTTGTCAGAGGGTTCCCCGCCAGCCGTACGCACGTGAGGTTGGACAATCGGTGCGTTTGAGCGCATCGCAGCATCTACGTCTGTCACATGCGGCAATACCTTGTAATCCACCGAAATCAAGCTGAGCGCGCGCCGCGCAGTTTCCGCGTCAATCGCCGCAACGGCCGCAACCGCGTGTCCGTCATAGAGCGCGCGACCACGGGCCATGCAATTTTCTAAAATATCGTAATTTCCGCGATTACCATTGGTCAGATCCGGCAAATCTGCACTTGTGATAACCGCTTTGACGCCTTTGAGTTTCTCAGCTTTTGACGTGTCGATCTTCTTGATCTTCGCGTGCGCATGAGGAGAGCGAAGAATAGCGCCTACCAACTGTCCAGGCGCACTTGCATCGGCGCCATAACGCGCTCGACCGGTGACTTTATCCACGCCATCGGGACGATCTGGGCGAGAGCCGACAAGCTTAAACTTTTGATCGGTGAACTGGGTATCGAGTGTCATTGTGACTTCTCCTTTCTAAAGCAAGCTGACGCTTGCTGAAACTATGCTTAAAATCTGTTCCAAAGTTATATTTCTTTAGCGCTTTTTCGAGCCTTTCGTTGTCGCCTCTTGGCTGAGCTCTTTCGCGGTCGCACTCACAGCACGCACAATTTTATCGTATCCCGTACACCGACAAAGATTGCCCGCCAATGCGTAACGAATCTCTGTCTCGGTTGGGTCGGGGTTACGATCCAGCAGAGCCTTTGCGGCCATTAAAAAACCGGGGGTGCAGATTCCACACTGCAGTGCCGCATTTTCGATAAACTGGCGCTGCAGCGGGTGTAATTGATCCCCTTGAGCCATGCCTTCAACAGTCTGGACCTGTCGACCTTCCACTTCAGCACCCAGCATCAAACAGGCACAAACCAGTTGTCCGTCGACCGTGACGCTACACGCGCCGCAGTCTCCTGTGCCACAACCTTCTTTTGCGCCAGTCAAGCCAAGACGATTGCGCAACACATCGAGTAAAGACTCGCTGCCGGGACAAACAAATTCCACATCATCACCATTGACGGTGGTCGAAACATGTACTCCAGCCATCACTTACCTCCCGCACGTTCGTAGGCCAACTTTGCTGCGCGACGGGCTAAGACACCCGCCACTTCAGTCCTGAATTCAACAGTCCCTCGTTTGTCATCAATCGGCGCACATGCCGCTTCACAAGCCGCCGCAAGATTCGCCAATGCATCGTCGTCGAGTGTAGAGCCTATGATCGCTTTCGCCGCCGCCGGCACCAATACCACAGTCGGCGCGACAGCACCCAACACAACACGCGCCGCTGTTACCACGCCCTTTGGTCCGAGCGTTAAGTTCACCGCCGCACTGCATACCGCAATATCCATTTCCGTGCGCGGCGTAAATCGCAGGTAGGCATCTCCCGATTTCGGCGCTGGCGTCGGCAGCACAATGGCTTCGATGAACTCACCCTTTTCAAGTGACGTACGACCGGGTCCCGTGACAACTTTTTCTACCGCTACCGAGCGCCTACCGCCCGCCCCGACAATGGCTGCCTTGGCCCGCGCCGCAACCATTGCAGGCACACTATCGGCAGCAGGAGAGGCGTTACATAAGTTTCCGGCAACTGTACAGCGGCCCTGAACCTGATCAGACCCTATGAGATTGGCCGCTTCGACAACGCCCGGCCAAGCTTTGACCAGTGCTGCATCACGACCCAATTGAGCGCAGGGCACACCGGCGCCAATTTTGAAACCAGACGCGGTTTTTGTAATCGCCTGCGTGGCCGGTATGCGTTTTATATCAACAATTAATTCCGGATCAATGGCTCCGCTTTTCATGCGGACCAGCAGGTCGGTACCACCGGCTAATAAAAAGGCGCTACCTTTAGCGTTGGCCATCAAATCGGCAACGGCTTTTGACGATGTTGGTGCTTCGTATCTCAAGCTTCTCCCCCCTTGCTTATAAACTTTACAGACAACTTATCATGTCACTTCTCGAAGCAGAAGCGAAGCATCTCGACGATAGATTCTCGCAAGTTTTACACTTATCCTGCGGCGATGGCGAACAACGAAACATTGTCCAGACTAAAAGCGACCCCCGTGACTGACCTTGCACAGCCACTGACCGCAGCTCAAATTGGTTGTTGGCAGAAAGAGGGCGCGGTGCTGGTGTCCAACCTTTTTCCTGATAACGACGTCAACTTTCTGCACCAAGCAGCCAGCGATCGCTTTCCGCAACCCGGAACCCTGAATGCTGATGAAACTCAGGATTTTGGCAGTGCCGGCGCCATGAATTTTCCGTCAGAATTGGCGGAATTCAACAACATTGTTCTGAACCCCCGGCTACTACAGGCGGTCGCCGCCTTGTTGGAGGTTAAGGTCAGCGAACTGCGATTGAGCCAAGCTGATCTCTGGCCAAAATATGGGCGTGCGCAAAAACCGGGAACAAGCCTAGATAATAGCGACCAACGAATACATGTCGACTACCCGAATCATAGTTTAGCTCACCCTACCCCTTGGTCGCGGCCAGAAGCCGTTGAAATGATGTTATACCTGAGCGATGGCAAAACCTGTGGTGGCGGCACCGCCTACGTCGCCCGCCGCGGCGACAGCGATCCAGCGTATCGCTGGCCAATCGTCGACAGCCCGGGCATTGGCACCTTAGATTACGTCAACGACCGAACAAAAGCCGAAGAGTACCTCGCCAGGGTAAAACCGCAGATCAGCACATTCCGGAGCCTTTTATATGAACGTGAAACCCAGATCGACTACGATTTTGGAGACCTACTGCTCTACCGCCACGACACTTGGCATCGCGGCAACCCTGTCAATCCTGGCACCTGCCGATTTGCTTTAAACGTGACTTACCGAAAAGCCAGCGCTGAGTGGATCAGCACATTGCACATCGGCTGGGCATGGTCGGCCTATCATAAGAGTAAGTTTCTTGAACGTTTAATTGCTACCTGTACGCTCGACCAACGTGCGGTGCTCGGTTTCCCCCAACCGCAAAGCGACTACTGGTGCGATGAAACACTCGCAGGCGTGGCCGCACGATATGGTGCTTTGGGGATGGATATGCGGCCCTATACGCAAGCGCACAAAATGCGCAACCGGCAACCATGATCAGTGCATCAACCCAACAGCAAAAGCCGGCCGGGGCGCCCGCAGGCAAGCTCCCGCAATAGGCCCAATTTAGGGGGCGCTGCGCGCGCCGCTAAAGGGCACCTTACCGCGCGCGTTCTCAACCTGACCTGTCATTTGATTACCCGCAACCTTGCCTCGGTAAGTCACCTCAATACGGCCAATCGGCATATTCAGTACCAAAGGAAACGAAAACTGACTGCCGTCAAAGGCGATTGCCTCAATATCTAACACACCGCGTGCGCCGCTATAGCTGCCGGAATACGTCGCTCCCACTTGGACAACGGTTAACGTTGGGTGCTGGACCCCTCTTGGGGTATCAATGGTTAACGTCCATTCACCCGCTAATTCATCGGCATGAACAGTTGACGTCAGCAATACAACCAACAAACCCAGAATCAATTGAACTTTACGCATCCCAGTCGCCTCGGCCAAAAACGTCTAAACTTAACACCATCATTCCAAAAAAGCTGTTCGAACCGCCTCAAAAGTCGCCTCATCAATGCCAATTGATGAAAGATAACCCAACGGCCCACCCCAACGCTCATCAAGACCGTCTAGAAAATCGCGCATTGCCGTTTCCGGCACACCCGCCGCGTGCATCATGTCTGCACGACTCATCCCCACCGGAAGACCGACATTGGCTTCAATAAAGTCAACTTGGCGCTCTACATCTCGATTAGTTAACAAATAATCCGCTTCGATCACAGCCCGATCGACGCCCAGCACAGCCAACAGAAACGCCGTAGAAACGCCGGTTCGATCCTTGCCTGCCGTGCAGTTCAATAAAATCGGATGCTCACTGGCTTGCGCAAATATTTTGAACATTTGCTGCCACGATGCCGGCCCAAACGCCAAATAGCCTAAATAGCGCTTGCCGGAAATACCCGTATCACCCACAAGCTTCGCCAGTTGATCAACGCCTCCTTCGGGAATCACAGAGATATTGTGGTAGCTCGCACCCATGGCAGGTAGCGGCCCGCGTCCCTGATCCGCAATTTCGTCCGGTTTGCGCAAATCAATCTGGGTGTTTATGCCCAAACCGGATAATTTCTCGAGATCCTCCGCCGTCATTCGGTCTTGACGGCCCGCTCGAAAATATCGACCCCAGCGCACAGTGCGCCCATCCTCAGCGCGGTAGCCACCGATATCACGAAAATTAAAACATCCCAAAAACGGATGATGGCGGTCTGGATAGTCGTTGATCATGTCTGAATGTTTTTCTCATAATGGGGACGCTCACTTTACCCCAATCACTGCCTTAGATCTCAGCCTAGCGGTAATAAGGTAAGTTTTTACGTCGCCCTGAGGATTGATACCGAGCCCCGTAGTTGGCTTCGAGATAATCCAAGATAACTGTCTCCTGATCCCCCAGCGGCCAAAGATTATGCTTTCTTTGCATATACCGGATAGTGTCCAGCCACTGTGTTCGGGTCAAACTGCTTTGCACAATAAGTTGCGCCGAATGGCAAACCAAACAATGGGCACGCACCAAATGATCCCCCGCGCCGACCTGCAACTCATTATTGGGCACCACTTGCGCAGCGACCGCATTGCACGCTACCAACGCCAGCGCCAGCGTCAGCGCCAACCGGCACCTAAACCACATGAACCGCTACGCGATGGCAGGCGTTGTTAAGGTAGCCTTTTGGATTCCACCCGGGCAGAACCATAGGCTGCGATAGGCCGTTTGAATCTGTCGCTCTTGACCAAATTTCGTAATATCCCACCGCCGGAAAAACAAGCGCCGCACTAAACTGCTGCCAGGCGCCAACATTCGCAGGCACCTGCAAACTTGCGCGCTGCCAGGTTTGCCCAAAATCAGTGGAGAGGTCAACGCTGACAACTTGAGCGTCACCCACCCAAGCATGGCCGGAGACCTTAAGTTGCTGACCCCGGTCATGCCTCACGCCAGTTTGCGGCACGCTGAGCAGCGACTTTACCGGCATGGCACCAATGATCTTCATAGACGAATCGTCGACTACACTGCCCGGAGCCACGGGGTTCTTCGGCACGCGGTAGGATTGCCCTCCCATTTTGGCACCATCATGCACTTGATTGCGGACACTGAGCCCGGTAAGCCATTTACCCGATGCGCTGGCCGGCCAACCCGCGACCACCAACCTCAGCGGATGGCCATTCATAGGATGCAGGTCACCATCGTTCATACCCCACGCTATCAGCGCATCATCAGCCATCGCCTTCTCAATCGGCACCCCTCGAGATATCACCTCTTTTTCCGGATCACCACTAAGATGAGTATCCGCCCCGTGAAACGCCAAATAAACCGCGTCATTTTTAAGCCCAGCATCTTCAAGCACGTCGCGCACGCGCACCCCATGCCAAAGCGGGCAGCCAACCGCACCTAATGTCCACTGGTTACCCGGTACCGACGGATCAAATTCAGCACGACCATTGCCACCACACTCCAGCGTCAATTGCAGCGAGACATTTTGATATCGAGATCGGAGATCTTTTATGGACAACCGCAAAGGCCGGATAATACTTTCGCCGCCAATATTTAAGCGCCATCCGCTGGGGTCTACGCCTACCGGGGGCACGCCGTTATTGCGGATGAACATATGGCGGGTTGGTGTCACCGCGTCGACCAGCAAATGCGGCAGCGCCTCGGCGTTAAGCGGACGGTCGTTGAGTATTCTCAAGCCTGATTTACCTGCAATCAGGGGCGGCTCATTTAACCCGGCGGACTCTGCCGAGGCGAACATCGCTAGCGCCGATGCCCCAAAAAACACACTACCGTTTTGCAGAAATCGGCGCCTAGATAAGGTTTCAAGTTCTTTCATCCGCTAAATACCCATTTGCTTATTGAGCATACAGATTTGCCACGTTCACCTTTAGGATGGGCCCTTAGCCCGCAGGATCCGCCTGCGCACCACGCACTAACCTACCGTTGAGTTCACCCGTTGAAACACCCTCACAAAAGGCTACCTTTCCAGCAACAATTGTTGCCTCATAGCCAGTTGCCCTCTGCACTAATCGTCGTCCGCCTGCCGGCAAATCATACACCACCTCCGGCTCATGCAGAGTTAACCGCTCGAAGTCGATTACGTTAACATCGGCTCGATACCCGGGCTTGAGCAAACCGCGATCATTCAACCCAACCTGACTGGCCGTTGCACGAGTCTGCATGGCAATCAATTTCTGCAACGCAATCTTGTCACCACGCACCCGATCCCGCCCCCAATGTTGGATCAGCGTTGTGGGGAAGCTTGCGTCACACAAGGCCCCACAATGGGCACCCGCATCACCTAACCCATGCAGCGTATAGGGATGCTCTAGCATCTTTTTAACATGGTCGAGGTTGCCCGGCTCATAGTTAAATAGTGGGTGGTAAAGCAGCGCCTTCCCGTCTTTTTCCAACAAGGCGTCGTAAATCATTTCTTCAACCCGGACCCCTGCCCGCGCCGCGCGCGGACCAAACGCATCCTTAGGGTCTGGTTCGTAGTTGGCAGGATCGCCCAGTTGATAAAGCTTATTAAACCCATACAGAATTTCTTCAACCAACGGTGCATCTCGGTCTACGGGCTTCGCCGACAACATCGCTGCGCGGAATTCGTCGGTTCGCATGATCGCCACTTTTTCCGCTAGCGGTAATCCAGCAATTTGCCGGTAAGGTGGGTAAAAGAGGAAAGGATTGAGGGTGGCGGTCAATCCCAACAGCACCCCGGTAGCACGCGGCGGCACCTGCCCATACATGGCAATACCCTCGCTTTGAGCCTGAGTAATGCCGTCAAGCAACTGCGTCCACCATTGCGGCCTCGCATCTTGCTGCTCCACGGTGAGCGAAATCGGGCGCCCCGATTCCTGCGCCATGCGCTTGAACAGGGCAAACTCAGAATCAAAATCATAAAAATCGGAGATACCCTGCAACACCCCTTTACCGGTTTGACCGACGGCTTGCGCAATGCCAACCAGTTCATTGGCCTCAGCCGAAATGGTCGGTGTAAGGACACCATTTACGTCTTTATGCTTTTCAGTGCGGGACGTGCTGAAACCCAAAGCGCCTGCTTCGATCGCCTGTGCGACGATCGCCCCCATTTGCGCTACCTCATGCTCACTGGCAAGTTCATGGTCAGCGGCTCTGGTGCCCATCACGAAGGCACGAACCGCACCATGCGGAATTTGTGTTGCAACGTCGATCGCCAGAGGTTTAGCTTCAAGGACATCCAGATACTCAGGAAAGGTCTCCCACTGCCAATCAATACCCTCGTGCAGTGCAGTGCCCGGAATGTCTTCAACACCTTCCATCAGACCAATCAGCCAATTGCGCTGCTCTGGCTTACAGGGCGCAAAACCAACTCCGCAGTTGCCGGTGACAATGGTGGTCACACCATGACTTGTTGACGGAGCCAACAGGGGATCCCAGGTGACCTGTCCATCAAAGTGTGTGTGAATATCGACAAAACCAGGTGTCACAATTTTTCCGGTGGCATCAATTTCACGCAAACCTTTCTGATCAATCTGACCTATCTTCGCTATGCGATCACCATTTATGGCAACATCAGCAATCTGGGGATCGCCGCCACTCCCGTCGTAAACTTTTCCGCCTCGGATCACCAAATCGAACATCTTTTTCTCCAGCATCAACCCGCATCCAAACGCTAAGCAACATCTAGCCAAAGCGCAAGCCTCTTCGCTGAGTTTAAAACCTCTCCGGGCACTTGTTAGCACGAAGCCGTGAATCTTGACCCTACAAAATCACCCATCTCACAACATCAATCGATTTGGGTAGACTAGTCAGTTCATAAAAAGACATGCTGTCAAACCAACGCTCAAGCCAGGACCATCTCATGCAACCGCTCGCCGACATAAAAATAGTAGAATTTTCGACCATGATCACCGCCTCGTTCGCCGCCATGATGATGGCCGAACAAGGCGCGCAAGTGATTAAAGTTGAGCCCATTGCATCAGGTGATCCAATGCGCTACCTCGGCAGCAGCAAAGGCGGCATTTCCGCAATTTTTGCCAACTGCAATCGAGGCAAACGTTCATTGCAGTTAGACCTTAAAAGTACGGAAGGGGTGGCAACGGTTAAAAAGCTGGTCGCGCAAAGCGATGTTGTTCTCTGCAACTATCGACCCGGCGTGATGGATAAATTGGGCCTAGGCAGTGAGGTACTGCGACGCCTCAATCCGCGCTTAATTTACGCAGCAATTTCAGGTTTTGGCATCCTCGGGCCAGACCGCGAAAGGCCCGCGTACGATCCAGTGATTCAAGCACAAACCGGCTTCACCGCGGTTCAGGGCGCAGGACCGCAAAACCCCGAATTTGTGAGCAATTTGGTTTGCGACAAAATCACCGCATATACCGCCTGCCAAGCGGTGACGGCTGCCCTGTATGCGCGGCAGAGGCACGGCGAAGGACAACACATCGACCTATCAATGATGGATGCGGGCTTGTACTTCTTGTTCCCGGACGGCTTTATGCATCAGACTTTACTCGACGAAGATGCAGAGCACTCAGCGCCTTTAAGCGATTTCGCTTACGATTTAACCCCAACCAAAGACGGCGCCATCACCATCAATATCGCCACTTCCGCGCAACAAGTCGGCGCAGCGCATGCTACTGAGCAACCCAACCTGTTGGCCGATGAACGTTTCAGCAGCCCCGAAAATCGGCAACGCAATATTGGGGAGTTTCGGGCGCTTATAAAGCAAGCCTGCCGCCACTTTTTAACCGCACCACTTATGCTCGCACTGAATAAAAACGATGTCCCCGCTGCCAAATGTATGGACTACGCTGAGGTCATTAACCACCCGCAATATGCCGCGAATCAGACCATCGACATCAGTGATCATCCCACCATGGGCCAGATCCGGCGCATCAAACCCCCCGCACAATTCCAAGGGAAGCGCTCGACACCGGCGAGCCACACGCCGGCGCTTGGCCAACACACGCACGAAATTCTGACTGAATTGGGTTATACAACCCAGGAGATAGACCAACACCTAAAACAGGCCACCACCAAAGGTGACCCTTTATAAACCACTCCTGGGCCTGTATCTTCGAAGCACACAGTTAACGGAAAGGGTTGTGGTAGACAATATGTCCAGACGCGGATTTGATCCGCTCACTTACAGGTTTGAACATCAAAGGCCTGCAGCGGGTCAAGTGACTGAGGTTGCTGACGGCGTGTACTGGATTCGCATGCCCATGGGGGGCAGGTTGAACCATATCAACGTTTGGCTGCTACGCGACAGCGACGGGTGGACCATCGTCGATACGGGATTGCTGCGCGAGGATGTGCAAACCTGTTGGGCGCAAATTTTCGCCAACTACCTAGATGGCAAACCCGTTACTCGAGTGATTGCCACACACCTTCATTCAGATCACACCGGCCTTGCAGGATGGCTGACTGACCGTTGGGACTGCGCCTTGTGGATGTCTAGAAGTGATTTCTTTATGTGCAAAGTCATGGCTGCGGACGGGCCCTCGGACGTACCCGAGGACGCTCTGCGATTTTATCGGCGTGCAGGGTTCACCGAATCCCGGTTAAACCGTTACCGCGAACGTTTTGGGCAATTTGGGGCTAACATCTCGCCGCTGCCCGCAGGCTACCAGCGCATAACTGATGGACAATATATTCAAATAGACGGCAGGGAATGGCGAGCAATTATTGGTCACGGCCATGCTCCAGAACATGTCTGCCTTTACTGCCCGGAATTAAAAGTGATCATCGCCGGCGACCAAATCCTACCCAGAATTACCCCTAATGTGAGTGTTCAACCATCGGAGCCCAACGCCAATCCATTGCGAGACTTCATCAATTCATGTGGTCGATTTCGAGAATTATTACCGCCCGATTTGTTAGTCTTGCCCGCCCATGAGAGTCTCTACGAGGGCGTTCATGAACGTCTGACCGCGCTTATTGACTGGCACGAAGTTGCACTGGAAAAGCTCTATGATCTTTGTGCTGAGCCGAAAAGGGCTGTGGACGTTTTCCCCGCGCTGTTCAAAAGCCAGATTACAGACATGAGCTACTTTCCGGCAACAGGAGAGTCACTCGCACACCTGCATTGCGCGCACGAACGACGCATGCTGACCGTTGAAGATGATCAAAACGGGGTCGCCTGGTGGTGCCAGGCCTGACCCAGGTCCACACCTAGCTGACCCACCTTATCAGTGGAGGGGAAACGATCAGTCGAGGGCGAGCGCCAATAACAGATTTCCAGGCATATGGTTGTAGATGCCATATCCCGAACTGATCAGGACGGTGCCCGCCCCAGCCACGGGCCCGGCGGCACCACCAAGAGAGCCACCACGTGCCTCCTCTGCGGTATTAGTGGTATAGGCTTTAGTGGTGTCCAGCGACCAGACCACGTCGCCATTAACCTTATCATAAGCACGCACCCAGCCATCCATAGCACCCGCAACCACCACATCACCCACCACCGTGGGTACTTGTGAGATACCCGGATGGCAAAATGCCCGCCCTAAACATTGATCTTCATGCAACGTAGACCACAACAACGTCCCCGTATTGAGGTCTAGGGCGTGCATCCCCGGACGGTCCGGGAAGGGGTAACTACGACCATCTGCCATATCGCTAATCGGCACAAACAAACGTTCACCGGCAGCAGCCATACCAAAATGAATCCCCCCCTGTATGCCGCCTCGACCAACCTGCGTTTGCCAGACCAACGCACCCGTTTCAGGCGCAATTGCATGCACAAATCCCGATTTTTGACCGGCGACCACCAAATCCCCATGCTGCGAACTGCGCACCAAAATAGTCGGACCACCAAAGTCGTAGTCCGGCCCATTTTCTACCGGACAACTATCAGGTGTTTGCGTATCACAGGCCACATTCCATGCATCATTGGCCGTGGCTTGAAACGTCCAATTGACTTTACCCGTTTGCATATCCAAGGCAAACAGCGCATCACTGGTCAGTGTGGCCGGTGACGACATATTCTCACCGGTGCCAAAATAAATTTGGCCACGCTTTGCGTCAACAGAAGGCGTATTCCAAACCACCGCACCCGAAGGACCCATCATTGGGGTGCCTGATGCGTTCAGACTCTGCTGCGTAGCGACCTGATCAATGGTATAGGTGCGCCAAAGCGTCTTTCCGCTACCCGCCTCTACAGCGAGAATCGATCCACGAAACGTACAACAGGCATACGTTGGATCAATGGCAAGAGACACTTCGAGCGCAGACACAGGTATAAATAAAGTACCTTGATGCAACGCAGGGGTTGCGGTAATGGTCGCATTAGGATGGTCATCAGCCCGGATCCGCCACACCAACTCACCCGAATGCGCCTGCAAACCGTATACGTTGCCTAAAACGTCTCCGAAGAACACGTGACTGACATCCGCAGCGGTGTCTGCAGAGGCGACAACAATCCCTGTGCGCACCTCACCCGAAGCGGCAAACGACCAGACTTGGCATCCACTGCCTGCGTCAAGCGCATAAACCCGTCCGCTGTGGGAACCAACAAAAATCAAACCACCGGCCATAGTGGGCTGTGAGCGTACGCGATTAGCACCGGGGAACTTGACCGCCCACTTGGGCTTCAATCGGCCCCAATCGGCTGGCTCGATTCCAGCAGAACGCGCAGAGATTTGTCGCTGATTTGTCGGCTGCATACCCCAATGAGCGACCTGCGCGGCCAAATCAGGCTGAAAACCCTCGCCCTCAAGACACATCGGCACATCAAGTTGAGCCGCGCCAAAGTCCGCCCCGGCAAGATACTCGGCAACCGCAATCTTTTCGCTCTGAGATAAATTTTGCGCTTCTTGCTGCATCACGCCCGTATTGAGGGTGCCGAAGATTGCTTCAGGAGTCATTAATCCCAGCATGTCTCTATGCGGCGCTTTCTTGACGGCCCCGTTGTGACATGCGCCACAGGCCTGCTCAAAATAAACTTTCCCAGGACGATTTTCTTTGCTGAGCATCTCATCCGCTCTGGCCTGCATACTGTCCGGATCTATGTCACCCTCAACCTGTTCGTCTGCACAGCCCCAGAGCATCCCAAACACAACCAATAACGTGACATAGAAAATCCAATTCCTCTGATTCATCAATGGCTCCCCCGCTGCAACACTAACGACCACCGGCTGGCATTTTGCCACCGCTTTATCATACACTTTAACTTAATCCAAAAGCCTCAGCAGGGCAATTTTCCAACACAACCACAGGACAATCTCCATGAGTTACTTGACCACCCAATGCGGCAAACAGGTCTACTTTGAAAGTTACGGTGATGGCGATGTCGCTATGGTATTGGTGCACGGATGGGGCATGAGTGTTCGCACTTGGGATCACGTCTTACCCAGTCTGCGCGATGCGGGATTGCGCGTCGTGCTGATGGACCACCGCGGTTGTGGCGCATCGTCGAAGGATTTTGCTGACATGAGCATCCATGCGATTGCGAACGATCTGGTCAACCTCGTACATGAATTGAATCTGAAAAAAGTGGTGTTGAATGGATGGTCGCTCGGAGGAGCCGTTGTTGTTGATGCCGCCAACCAGCTCGCCGACATCTGCTGCGGTTTGGTTCTGACCGGCGGTGCATCACCCGCCTACGTACAAATGCCAGATTTCCCTTATGGCGGAACCAAAGACGATATGGCCGCCACACTCGCCGCATTGTCCCAAGACCGAGTGAACTTCCTGCACGGTTTAGCAAAAATCATCTGCGCAAAAGAAGTGGGCGAAAATATTGAAAATTGGTTTTGGCAGATCTTCCTGCAGTCATCACCACTGGCAGCACAAACCCTTGGCGATTTGGCAAACTTGGATCAGCGCGAGGTGATAAAAAAACTCAACCTCCCGATATTGTCGTTTGTGGGTGATCAAGATGCCTTCGTCGCGCCGGATATCGGTCGTTGGGTAGGGCACAACCACCCACGGTCGCAGGTCGTTGAATATCCGGGTGTTGGGCATGCTCCGTTTATCGAGGTCCAAGAGCAATATCTAGAGGCGCTTACCCAGTTCTGCCGGCCAATACTGCAAACACCCTGACTCCACACCAACAACCAAATATACGCTCAATCCGGTTAAACGCCGGTGAGAAGCCATGCGTGAATCACTCTCACCCACCAACAGCTGGGGTGAGCACGCGCTGCGCCAACATCTTCGCGGGCCGTTGAACTTTATGGGTTTTGGCTCTAGCATGCTTAGGCCGTTTATCTACGCCGCCTAAAGGTGATTCCCCATGCTCATTCCAGTGGACAGTAAACTCGCCATCCACGAACTGCTCGCCCGCGCTGCGTTCGGTTACGACGAGCGCGATAAACCACTCCTGGCTGATTGCTTCGCAAATGATGCGTCGTTTACGCTGCGCATTGCCGGCGGCGACCTGATGGGGCCATTTGAAGGGCGCGAGGCCATCATGGCCCTGATGACCAGCTCTATGGACAGCCAAAATGATGTGCGCCGCCACGTCATTTCCAATTTGTTCTTTGCCCCGACAACAGACGATCAAGTAGACGTAGTTTCCTACCTGACGCTACTGGCAACCGAAAAAGGACCCAGTCAAACTCTATCCACCGGAATTTATCGCGATACCGTCCGTCAAACGAACGGTCAATGGCGCATCGAGAAACGCCACTTAGATCTTGACTCAAACTACTGAGGGCCGCCCTTGAATATAGGCAAAATACCGTCAAAAGCAGCCCGTTTAACGCCAGCAAAAGATGCACTGATCGATGTCCCCAATAACCGCCGGTTAAGCTACGCAGCGCTTGATCTTCGAATCATCAAACTGGCTAACGCCCTGCTGGACAATGCCGGCCTCAAAAAAGGGGATCGCGTGGCCATCCTGAGTAAAAATTGTATCCAGTACATGGAGATTTTTTACGCCTGCGCACGCGTGGGGTTGATCGCCCAGCCGCTAAACTGGCGTTTGGGTGAAGACGAATTGGGCCGCATTGTACAAGACGGAGCACCGCGGATTCTCATTGCCAGCGCGGAATACGAAAAACTAGCCGCAACATTAACAGCGGCGCAACACAATACCCCTGCCCTTATTTTCGGCAACGCATCTGATGATGCATATGAACAACTATTGCACACTGGCCGCGAAGCGGAGCCCGCCCAAAGCGGGTCGGTTGGAGGCGACGATGCCGCTCTGATCCTATACACAGGAGGCACAACGGGAGAATCAAAAGGTGCTTTGCACACCCATAAAACATTATTCATGGGCATGCTGAACCAAACCGTCGCTGAGCGTGTCCTGTCTACAGACGTTTATATGCTAACCGGACAAATGTTCCACATCCCGGTCGCCCTCGCCATGAATTATATGGCCCATGGATGTCCCGTTGTGCTCATCAATTTTGAAGCTAAACTAGCTCTGGACGTTATCCAAAAAGAGCGGGTCTCCGCTTTCCTTGGCATCACTACAATGCTCAACTGGATGATGGCTGTGGATAATTTCAGCGATTATGACCTCAGCTCACTGCGCAATATTCAATACGGCGGCGGGCCAATGCCTCGATCTGTTGTCGCAGACGCCCTGACTAAATTTCCCTGCACAATCATCCAAGGCTACGGGCAAACTGAAGGCATGACCATGAGTTTCCTATCACAGGAAGACCATCAACTTGCACTGGCAGGACATCACCCAGAACGCTTGGCGTCCTGCGGCAGAGAAGGATTCATCACCGCAATCAAACTGGTTGATCAACAGGGCAATGAAATCCCTAAAGATGGCGTTACACCCGGTGAAATTATCGTCTCCTCTGAAGCCAATATGGTGGAATACTGGCGCCGTCCGGAACTCACGGCGCAAACCCTTCGAGACGGCTGGATGTGGACTGGCGACATTGCGACTTGGGACGAGCAAGGCTATTTATTCATTGTGGACCGTGCAAAAGACATGATCATTTCCGGCGGTGAAAATATTTATAGCACGCAGGTCGAAGCCGCCATTCATCAGCATCCGGCGGTATTGGAATCGGCTGTTTTTGGCATCCCTGACAAGGTGTGGGGAGAATCTGTTAAAGCCGTGGTGGTTCTCAAGCCCAATATGCAGGCCTCCGAAGATGACATCATTGCCACCGCTGGCGAACACCTCGCCTCCTACCAGAAACCTAAATCCGTGGACTTTGTCAGCGCACTGCCCAAGGCACCAACAGGAAAAATTTTAAAACGCGACCTGCGCGCACCTTACTGGGAAACTCAGGAGAAACAAATATGAGCGGTCTGTTGTCACCGGAGATCCTCGCCAATATCGGCAAGCAAAGTGAGCCGCAACGCGAGTTAGTGACGCGGCGTGATATACGCAAATACGCAATCGCGACCGACAATCGACAGCAAAAGTACCTGCGTGGAGATGTTGCTCCGCCCATGTTCCACGTACCTTTGTTCTGGGACGTAGTTGAACTCAACCAATTATCACCAGACGGTGTATCGATTGATCATCTACTGCCCAAATTTCCGCTTGAGAAAGCCATGGCGGGCGGATTGCAAATTGAATATCACCTGCCCATGCATCCTGGGGATTGGGTCACGGCAACACGAACCTTAACCAATATTTACGAGAAAGAAGGTCGCTCCGGAGCACTTATTTTTTACGAAATCATCATGGATATCCTCAATGACGCCAACCAATTGGTGATTCGAGAAAAGACGACAAGGATTCTCAGATGAGCCGCGAATTGACCGACAAACCTAACCTCAACACCCTAACGGTCGGTGATCAGCTTCCACAACGCCAACATACGCCTTCTCATGTGCAACTCATGCTGTACAACGCAGCGCTTTGGAACGGTCATCGTATTCACTTTGACGAGCCCTACACAACACAGGTTGAGGGCTATCCCGCCCTGGTCATCGCAGGCCCACTTTTGGGCGATTGGCTCAATCAATGTGTCGAGTCGTGGTTAAACGACGGTGGCCGCCTCACTCAAATTGACTACTCCAATCGCCTAGCTACGTATATCGGTGAGACACTCACCGTCGGCGGCACCATTAATCGAGTGGATTTAACCACAAGAGAAGTCGGCATCGATCTTTTTATTCACAATGCCGAAGGGGAAAATGTTGCGCCCGGAACGGCCATCGCTTTGATCGATTAAGCTACCCAACGCGCGAAAAAAAACCCGAGAAGCACGCAGCCACCCGGGTTTTTTTGTTTTGCCGTTTGCGAGCCCTTATCGAGGTGCAAGACCTCTTTCTTGACGAAACTTGTTCATACGCTTGGCATCACCTTCTAGCCGTTCTCCCAGCTCCTCTTCAGAAACCGTACCCGCCATATGCGCACCCGCCGTCTTACCGTTGTACATGATTTTCTTAACCGGTGTGACCGCTAGAATCGTCCGCAGTGGTGAATTCAGCAAATTATAGAAAAACTTCTTACCTTCGGGACTGTCGGGATTCAATTTGGCTGACAGAGCGTTATAAAACCACTCCTTTGTCTCATCATCACTAAAAAACTCACCTGTCCCTTTAAAAGTAATCGCACCACCGGGTAGATCCTCACTTGCGCCATCTGCATACCCATAGCTGCTGACATTCACAGACACCCGATTGTCTCGGCGAATTGCTGCAGCACGATGTCGATGCTCGGCAAACGTCAGCCAAATTTTTCCATCGTGCCATACAAAGGCATGCGTTACGCCGACTGGCCAGCCGTCTTTCGTTGCCCACATCAATACACATTCAACGGAATTGTGCATTAGCTGATCCACTTCCTCCTCCGAGAAGGGATATATGGAAACTATTTCATGATCATGCGTTTGCGCCATTTTTTCTTACCTTTTATCGATCTATATTTATGATTCTTTTGCCAAAGATGAACTGTGTTGTCTCATCTGCATTATATCCATTGCCTACGGCGTCACCATAAGCTTACCCATATGCTGGCCCGTAAAAAGCATGGTTAACGCTTTCGGAAATTGGTCGATGCCCTCAACAATATGTTCAGGCATTCTCAGTTCGCCAGAGGCGATCCAGCCCGCGAGATCCGCTTCCATTTTCGGAAAATCATTCATAAAGTGATCAACCGTGAACCCCAGCATACTGGCATTGCGTTCAGCAATTTTGAGGTATGAATTTGGGCCTTGAACCGCGCTCATATCATTATATTGTGAAATAGCACCACAAATCACCACCCGCGCGCTTTTCGCAATTTGATCTAGAACATGATCAAGCAATTCGCCGCCTACGTTGTCGAAAAAAACATCCACGCCGTCAGGTGCGTGCGTTTTTAAGGCCTGAACAACCCCGCCCGCCTTATAATCAATTGCCGCATCACAACCAATTTGATTCACCAAATAATCTACTTTGGCGGAGCCTCCAGCAATACCAATGACCCTGGCACCCGCAATCTTCGCCAATTGACACGCGACTGTACCCACAGCCCCTGCCGCAGCAGAGACAACAACCGTGTCACCCGCAGCCACCTTGCCAACCGTGATCATACCCGCGTACGCGGTCAGACCTGTGGTCATACCAAGCGCGCCTAAGTAACTGCGCGGCGGCACATCGTCATTATCTAGTTTGCGAAACATCGCCCCTGGCGCCACGACGTGTGTTTGCGCGCCCATCGGCCCAAACACTGCATCACCCTGATTGAGCCCTTCAAACTGACTGCTCACCACTCGAGCAACCCCTAAGGCTATAACAGGCGTGTTGAGCTCCATACTACCATGCAGCCCTTGCGTCTCGTCGAGCGTCGTGCGAATAAATGCATCAATGGACAAATGTTCCGTCACCAGTAAAACCTGATCTTCGGCCAATGGCGCGAGATCTTCTTCGATGACCCTAAAATCCGACTCTTGAGGCTGCCCTTGAGGCCGCTGCGCGAGCACCACTTTTTTATTTTTCAAACTAAAATATCCTGTCTCTCGGTTATGTTCGTTAACGTCTTCCGCACACCCGCTGCCCGGCTGCCATACAAACCAGCGGGCACGGCCACCGCCTCATGCATTTGTGCTATCGGCGGCGCACTTAGTGGGCGCCCGCCCTTGAGGTCATCTTACCCCGTGATCGCCCCGGGCAAAACCATGCCGGCAGTCGCAGGCGTGTAACCCGAGCCGGCGATCCACGTCAACGCGCCGCCCACTAATACCGCCTCGATGCCGATTGCATCGCGCACATAGCGGCACCCATCACCCGGCACGTCGGCTACGGAATACTCTTGACCACGGCCAATTTTTTGAGGATCAAATACCGTTATGTCGGCCACGAAACCCGCCTCAATTTGACCCCTTTCAGGAATACCCCAGATAGATGCGGTATCACTGGTGATTTTTTTCACCGCCGCTTCCAAGCCAACCTGCTGTGTTTCGCGAACAAAATGACCAAGCAGATACCCGGTATCGCCATATGTTGAAAACGACAATATGTGAGCGCCACCGTCACTTGCGCCGACGTGCACGCGCGGATGGTTCAGCAACGCGCTGACCGCATCATCGTCGTTATGCCCCATGTCCGCAGCCAAGAAATGAGCCCCCAGATTTTCTTCGATCGACAAATCAATCATGGCCTCTACCGGCGTTGTATTGCGCAAGCGCGCAATTTCACCCAAAGTTTTACCCACCAGCGTCTGATTAGCTGCGGAGTCGACCTGGCGCAACACCAACTGTGGCCACAAGCCGCTAAGCGGTGCAGCCTCCGCCACAAACGCTTGACGCCGCTCCTCATCTTTGAAGGCAGCCAAGATTTCTTCATGACTGCCAAAGCGCATCACATGGTACCAACTGGGCAACCGAATGAAGAGCAAACTGGGCACTGCAAAACTGAAGCTGATATCGATCGGTCGCGTCTGGACCTGCGGCCAAACTCGCGCACCCCGAGCAAACTGTTCATCCACCCGACGCATGACACGCTCTATTGATTTAACGTTGTCGTTATTTACGAACAACGGCGAAAACGTCGTCGCAATACCATGCTTTAAGCTGATTTCTGCCAGTTGATCAACTCGGGCTATGGTGACATCCGCATCATAAAACTCGGGCACAATCTGGAAAATTCGTGCAAATTCACCTAAAACACTGGCTAAAGCATCGAATTCACGCATGTCAGCATAACGGCTAGGCACTGGCTGCAAGGTCTCATCCATATCAACAAAGCTGGTCGACAGCCCCACTGCCCCGGCCTGCAAACAGCGACGCAGTAACTCCTGCATCGCGGTAATTTCTTCGTCCGTCGCCACCCGCTGCATGGCAGCATCATCCATCACCCAAAGGCGCAGCAAACTATGACCAACCAAAGGCGCGACGTTCAGCGCCAGACCCTCTCCTATACGCTCCAGATATTCATCAAAATGAATCCAGTTCCACTCCACGCCCTCTGCAAATGCTTTCAGCGGCATTTCTTCTATCTGATTGAACATACCCACCAATTTGTTTCGGTGCTGGGCTTTGAGGGGCGCCAATGAAAGCGAACAATTACCGGGCACAATGGTCGTAATCCCATGCGCAAGTGCCGGTTTAGCATAACCATCCCAAAGCAACTGCGCATCAAAATGAGTGTGAGGATCAATAAAACCAGGGCTGACCACCTTACCGGAGGCGTCCAGCGTTTCGCGGCCCTGGCCAGATAATCGCCCAATTTTTTCAATACGTCCGCGAGTAATCCCCACGTCAGCTCGATATCCGGGCCGGCCCGACCCGTCGACCACCAGACCGTTTTCAATGACTAAATCAAACATGATTCCTCTCCAAAATGGGATGTTGTCTTTCTACTTAACTAGGTATTCCGGTTCCACGAACACAGCAGTGCATCGCGCACATGGGTCCACTCCACCCCAGCCAACGCCGCCACCGTATGCCTTTGACTTGACGCCATCAAAGCATCCGCAGCCAGCGGGTCAAGGGCCACCTCTGAGACGCCACCGTTTGCGTGGGTTAGCGTTACTATTAATTCAGCATTACCCTCATGCGCCGCCGCAACACGCGCGTGACTGATTTTAGCTTCCCTCAAAGCGTATCCGCGGCATCCGCCAATGGCGGCTCTAGAAATATAATATCACTGGGCAAAATAGGGTTACCCGCTCGAGGCGACCCTGCGGGCGGGGCCGGTCGCATAAACACATGCAGATTCCAACTTTGCAGTTGACTGACCGCACTTTCCAAATCGACCTGCGCAAACATCGCTTGGGCGATACTTTCCCAAGTGTCGTGCGCCTGCGGAACCAGACTGCGCCGCACTACAGACAAATCTTCAGCCGCCATGCAAACCTTCTCCCTTTGCGTTAGCCTTTATCTTGCCCCAAAGTCTAATACAAACCCGGTCTTAATTGGAGAACATCACATGGTTCAAATCATTGGCAACATCAGCCCACAGGATGACTACACTCACCCCTTGGGACGGGAGGACAACTTCAATGAATCCGTCTACTTCAATTTTTTTGATCCCGCACAAAATCGCGGCGGATTTGTTCGGATCGGCAATCGGGCAAACGAGGGCTATGCGGAAATGACCGTCATCGTTTGGAATCCCGATGGTTCGGCCTACTTCACTTACAGCAAACCCGAAATCAGCGACAACAACAACTGGCGGGCAGGCGGATTAGACGTCAAAATTATAACGCCGGCCGAAAAGGTAAATACTACTTTTACAGGGAAAGTGCTGCACATGCAGAATCCCAGAGATATGCAGGACCCCGGGCGCGCTTTTAAAGAAAATCCACGACAGCGACTGTCGCTGAATCTGAACCATACAGCCGTCGGCCCGCTCTACGGGCATGTGGGTGAACCCGGCGACGGCAATAATTTTGCGCGCGCACATACCGAGCAACATATGCGCGTTTCGGGTCAAATAACCATAGGTGATGGCATTCCTGTCGACTTTTCAGGTTGGGGCATAAGAGATCATTCCTGGGGACCACGCTACTGGCAGGCGACCCCCGCTTACCGCTGGATTACTGGCAACTTTGGAGATGACCTAGGCATGGTAATCACAACCAATGGCGAGGGCATCGGCAAAGGCTTATTTCAAGAGGGTGAGCGACTGGTCAAGATCGAACATGCCGTCATCGATACCGTTTTCGAACCAGACACGCATTACCACACAGCATTGCGCGCAGCGCTCAAACTTGAAGACGGACGCCAACACGTGATTGAGGGCATCGTAAAAGGCTATATCCCACTTCGCAACCGTCGTTCAGGCAGCAATACCTATGTTGGTGAAGGCATGACCCAATATACGCTGGATGGTCAGCGTATCGGCTACGGACTCAGTGAGTACCTCGACCAGCGCAACTAGCGCCAAACGCCCGACAAATGGCTGGCAAAACCCAGCGACTGGTAGGCTGCATCCACTAAAGACTGGCCCCGCTCGTTGAGCAGAATACCCGGACCCATGCGGTTCATCGTATAACCGAAGCTCATTTGTGTCGCCGGGTCAGCAAAACCAATGCTGCCCCCTGCGCCAACATGGCCAAAGGCAGATCCCCCTAATATTACGCTATCGCGCGCTCCCTCGGGCTCACCGAGATTGTTCATCGCCTTCATGAACCCCAGCCCGAACCGAGTCGGCAGCAGCAAAGTCGCGTCTTCATGAGTGGCTACAGCAACTTCTGACATACGTTGCACACCATCCGAATCGACAAAGGTCTTCCCATTCAGCACGCCACCACAAGCAAACGGCGCATAGATTTTGGCCAGACCACGCCCATTGGCAATGCCCCCACCGCCGCCGATTTCAGCGGCATGGCAAGCACGCGAATTGGGGTTAAATCCGCCATTATTGAACAAAGCCAGCGCCTGAATCGATTGTCGATCGTTGATTAATGCACGCGTGAAAGGCCCCACGGGTGCCCCTCTGACCGGTCGCGCCGCAATCATAGGCGCCACCCGATCCGCATATTTTTCCGGCAACCCAATCCAACATTCAGCACCCGTAGGTTCACCAATGGCGCTGCGAAAGTAGTTCCCAAGAGATTGCCCCGACACTCGGCGAATAAGTTCACCCACTGTCCAACCAAAACTCATCATGTGATAGCCATTTCGCGTACCAGGCTTCCAGAACGGCGCTTCTTGCTCGAGCTGCCCAATCATATAATCCCAGTCGCAACATCCATCCTCTCGCAGCGGCTCACGAAAACAAGGCACCCCCACAGAATGATCCAACATCATTTTTACCGTCGCGGACGCTTTACCATTTTGTGCAAACTCCGGCCAATATTTTGATACCGGCGCATTAAGGTCTAGTTCACCCGCGCTGATAAGCATATGAGCCGCCAGCGCCACCATACCTTTCGTGCTCGAATACACCACACACAGCGTATCCTTGTCCCACGGTGTATTTGCTTTGACACTTTTTTTACCCCCCCACAGGTCGACCACGGTTTTGCCACCCAACGTGATGCAAACCGAGCCGCCGACCTCGCCGCGCTGCTCAAAATTATCCACGAACACTTGCGCAACATCGGCAAATCTAGCCTCAAAGGTGCCACTTAGATTACCCGCTGACGTGGTTTGTTGAAGAGTTTCCATGAGGTTGATCGCACCCTATTCAGGCAGTTTCGCACCGCCGCTTGCTGTTTTGATTGCCAGGAAAAAGGTTCTCATTTGCCTGCAACACCATCCAAACCATCCACCCCAAATCGAGAGGCTGGACCTGCGCCATCGGGCGCCAGCCGACCCTTGCCCCCGAAGTGCCCGGCGCCTGGCACATAATTGAACTCCACTCGAATACCGTCGGGATCTTCAAATAAAATTGAGTAGTAGCCCGGCGCAAAATGATCACCCGCCTGCGGCCCATGAATCAGCGTCGCGTGGGGCTGCGCAGTAACAAAGCGATAAATTTCATCAACGTCTTCAGGCGCTCGGCAGCGAAAGCAAAAATGATGCAGACCAGGACGGTCCTGATCATAGGGTATATCGCGTTTGTCTTGCGGTGCACCGCGCACCAAAATCCCGGTACGACTCCCGATACAGTAAAGCACATCCTCACCCTTGATCAGCGTTCGCATTTCCAGGAAATGGCACAGAGGTTCCCAAAATTCGATACATTTTTTCGGGTTAGCTACGGTCAGCTGAATATGTGCAATGCCGTTCACTTCCACGGACATCGATCTCCCCCCTATACTACAGCCGCTTTGCGGCGAGACCACCACTCATCAAAACGAATCAAAAGTGGCGGTAAAAACAGCAAATCTAAAAACAATGCCACCACAATAATTGGCGTCAACAACAACGCCACGTTCTGAAAATGATAGGTATTAGACAGTACCAGGATAAATGTACCCACCGCCAAGGCGAGCGTGGTGATGGTAATTGCTGACCCTGCTTTATCTAGAGAATATCGAACGGCTTCACGCGGATTGGCACCCTCCGCTTTCGCACTGATATATTTGCTCAAGACGTGCACCGAATCGTCAACAACAATCCCGATACTGATTGAAAATAGCATCAGGATATAGGGGCTTAACTCCCCCACAAAAAGACCCCAGCAGCCAAAAACTATCGTTGCCGGAAATAAATTTGGCATCACACTGAGCAATCCGTAACGAACACTGCGCAGACCTACCAACAACGTCAGTGTGATCAACAAGAAACTCAGTGCAAAACCTTTTGCCAATTCAACGGTAATGGATCGGTCCAACCGCGCAAATAGAATGCTGTTGTCGCCGTGCATCACTTTAAATCTCGGGTTGATATTTTGGGCGATCCACTGATCGATGCGGTCATTGAAATCAATCAACTCGCCATTTGTTAAATTCGAAGTCCCTACAGCTAAGCGAATCGCCGAGTAATCTGTATTAAAGATTGGTTCAAGGTTAGGCTCTATTTCCTGTATCAGTTGATAGCCCACCAAGTAATCAATGATTTGTAACTGATCTTCTGGCAACACATTCCATGCTTCATCATCGTCATGCTCAGATTTGTTCAGTGCGCGCAGCAGGTCGGTGTAACTGGTTACAAAACTGGCCTCAGGCTGCGCTTCAAGCCAAACCGAAAAATCATCTACTTGACGCAAAAATTCAACGCCGGTAATCCCATAATATTCCCCAGAGGAAATGCTGTAGACCAACGATTGATCGTTGCCAATTTTTTCCCGCAACGCGGTCATGACGTAATGAAAGTCTGAATCTTTATCAACAAAGCTATATCGATTGAAATCGAGCTTATTTAGCGGCAGCAACGCACCTGTGCCCAACACGATAACAATGCCACCCCAGAAAAGTGCCGTACCGCGACGCTCAACCAGCCGCGTGACAGCTTCGACAAAACCCCGCACGCCAAGCGGCTTGGGCACTTTGTTGACAGGCAACAATAAAATCAACGTCGGCAATGCCGATAGCGTTACCAAATAGGCCCAACAGGTGCCCAGAGCCACAATATTTCCGAAACCGTAAATACCCGGAGATGACGAATAGTTAAGGCTCAAAAAGCCCATGGAGGTGGTTATGGTCGCCAACGTCACCGGCTGGATATTCACAGCCAGAGAATGACGCATCGCGTCGAGCTTGCTCAAATGACTATGCAGCCCTTGCGCATAGACCGAAACAATATGAATCCCATGCGCAATCCCAATGACCATGACAACCAAAGGGCCAAGCGTGGAAATTTGGTTGAACGCAATATTTGCCCAACCAAAAGTGCCAATAGCAAGGCCAATCGTGGCAAAAGCCACTGCAAAAAGACAAAGCGCATAGGACAGCGAGCGCAAACAAAACCAAAGCAGGGAAATGCCTATTAAAACAGTCAGGGGCAACAACAACTGACTGTCATTGATCTGGGCGTTATGGCCGTCCAACTCAAACAACACACCACCCAACACATAGATTTGCACCTGCGGGAATTGCCGGCGTAAATCATCACGCAACTCGATCACAGAGCGGGCAACAGACAAACGTGTTGCTTGGTCATCCACATTGACTTTGTACTTCACGACCGCAAGCGCCATATCCCCTTCTGGCGAGAGCAGGCTTTTTGTCAAGTCTTCATCACCCAGCGCAAGTGCCTTTAGGCCTGGCAAATCACTGGCCCGCACCAACGCCAAATCGGGAATCAGGTAGTCCCGGTTATAGCGTTCGGCGTCCACAGAATTCAGCCGTCGATTCATCAAAGAACCCACCGAAACGGCAAAATCAACCTCGCTGTAGCGGCTGGTGAGGGCTTCCATCGCTTGCATCGCCGGTAAACTGAACACCCCGTCGTCGCTCTCAAAGGCAAATAAAACACTGGTGCTCGGCGGAAAATCTTTCCGCGCCTGATCTACTTCTGCCTTATACGGGTCGTCTTCGCTGAGAATCGAGTCAAAGCGTGACTCCAGCGTTGTAAAATTTACACCCCACGCAACAATTGAGCCGACCAATACCATCGCCAAGGTCAGCCAATAACGCTTCGACAACAAAAATTCAATCAGATTAGGCATAAGGTTTGAACTGGCCTGCTTATTATGAAAGTCAAAATGCATGCCAAGGTATGCTAGAGTCTCACCAGTTGCAATAAAACCCAAACACTATGAAAAAAACAACTGCTCTCCTAACCTTACTGATGCTCCAATCAAGCTTTGCAGTCGCAGACGCTGTTCGCCAAAGCGACTTTGCGCTGCTTGATCAAAACGGTAAATTCCATCAACTGAGTTATTTCGGCGATCAAAAAGCCGTAGTCATCGCCGTTCAGGCAAACGGCGATAAGCTGGTGCGAACACATGCGCCGGCGCTGAATTTGCTGCAGGACCAATTTGCGGATCAAGGTGCTGTCTTTTTCATGCTCAACGCAACCGACAGCGACCGCAAAAGTGTCGCTGAAGAAGCTCAGGCACACGCCTATGGCATGCCGGTTTTAATGGATGAAGCGCAGTTAGTCGCGGAAACCTTCGATCTTGGGCGGGTCGGGGAAGTGCTGATTGTTGATCCAGCTCGTTTTACCGTCATACATCGCGGTGCGCTCGAAGACAGTTCTGCACTGGGCGACGCATTGAGCGCTATTGTATCCGGCACCGAGGTCGCGCAAACCGGATCATTGAGCTCCGGTGCACCGCTTATTTTCGCTGAACTGGCAAAGGATGAAGCTGCGCCTATATCCTACGCAAAAGACATTGCCCCGATACTTGAGGAAAATTGTGTGCAATGTCATCACCAGGGCGGAATAGGTCCTTGGTCGATGAGCGATCATGCGATGATTCGCGGCTGGTCGGCAATGATTCGCGAAGTGGTACTGACCCGACGCATGCCACCCGGGCAGATCGATCCGCATGTCGGCAAAGACATTGAAGATGCTGCGGGCTTGAGCCTGCGAGAAATGCAGCAGCTGGTGCACTGGATCGACGCGGGGGCGCCCTCCGACCTGCAATCTCCAGGTGATTCCGACCCTCTTACAGCTTTGACGTTCAACGATTCCAAATACACGTTGGGTGAACCAGACCTGACGTTCAAAGTCTCCGCACAAACCATTCCTGCAACCGGTATCATCGATTACCGCTATGTGCCCGTTGAACTGAATCTGGACCGCGATGTTTGGATTCGAGCGATGGAGTTTGTCCCCGGTGATCGGCAAGTCCTGCACCACGTGATCGCCTATGTCTCCAGCCCTGCTGACAAAAGTGTGCGCGGCAGAGAAACCGGTGCGGCACGAGGTGAAAGTCTCGGCGGGTTCGCCCCGGGCCGGCAACCGGACCAGTTCAGAGACAACAGCGGCCGCCTGCTCACCAAGGGTTCCAATTTGTTACTGCAAATGCACTACACCACCTCCGGCCGAGAAACTGTCGATGTGACCGAGGTTGGACTCTACCTGCATGATACGCCCCCAGATTACGTCATGTCCGGCGGAGTTGCCGGACAACGCCGCTTTTTAGTGCCTCCATACGCCAAAGAATACAAAATTGTGGGCGAGCAAAAAATCGAACGGGACGCGTACCTCTACGAGCTCACCCCCCACATGCATTTTCGGGGCAAATATATGAGCTATGTCGCCGAATATCCCGACGGAACTTCCGAGGTTTTATTGTCTGTGCCCAAGTATGATTTCAACTGGCAGTTCAATTACCCGCTTGCGCAACCGTTATTCTTACCCGCCGGCAGCCGCATACTAGCCAAAGGCGCGATGGACAATTCGGACCGTAATCCCGGCAATCCGGACCCTAGCAAACCCGTACATTTTGGCTTACAAACCAAGCATGAGATGTTTTTTGGCTTCACCACACTGCGCTACGTCGGTGATACCCCGCAAAGCGTGAGCCAAAACAGCCTAACGCCTGAAACGGCCAACACCGGGCAAGGGACCACGGGGGGGCAATAAGGCAGGCTAAAGCAAGGGGCCGAGCGCTGTCATGGTCGACGTCTATTTCGGCACTAACAGGAACCCTCGCCCCGCCGACGACGCCACGTACTTTGGTAAAAACTTTAGTTCCATGGGCCTATCTGATCTTCGTTTTGGCAAGGCGAAAGTCACGAACCTTCAGATTGAGGTGGCTACCCACCGCGAAATCCTCCTACCCTTAGACGGCCTTCAACAAACAGATCATCGAAAATCCATGCTGGGTAGCCAGGCCTGGTTCGATGGTCTGCACCAATTGATGTGCCGGTCGGGCCGCGACACATTGGTATTCATACACGGCTACAACACCTCGTTTAAAGAAGCACTTCAGGCAGCAGCAACGCTTGCTGACAAACTCCAGTCCGCCGGCGGCGGCCTAGGCGTCAACATGGTCTGTTTTTCCTGGCCGTCAGACGGGACCATGAGACCCTGGCTAGACTATGCAAACGACCGACGGGATGCGGCAGCGTCAGGCGCTGCGCTTGCGCGAGCCCTTTTGAAAACTGCCCATTTCTTGAGAAATTTACCCGGCAAGCAAGCCTGCCGCCAAAACATACACCTTATTGCTCACAGCATGGGCAATTATGTTTTACGCCACGCGCTACAAGAAATCCGAGGCCAATCTCAAGGCGATATGCCACGCTTATTCGACCAAATTTGTTTGATCGCTGCCGACGAGGACGACGACGCGTTTGAACATAACCATAAGCTGAAATTATTGCCTCAACTCGGGAGAAGGGTGAATCTCTACATCAACCGCAATGACCGCGCGATGACAATCAGCGATATGACCAAAGGCAATCCAGACCGATTAGGGGATGATGGGCCGCGTATGCCCTTTCAAGTGCCCGGCAAGGTCACTCAGATAGATTGCACCCCGGTTGCTCGCGGTGCCCTGGAACACAACTATTTTGTCGATGCCGCGCGCGTCACCGCTGATATCATTTACACGCTTGATGGTACCGACCCAGCCCTCATCCCAGGACGGACCTTTCTAGCGGACCGCAACCGTTTCATTCTCAATGACTGAACCACCGGCGTTACATTAACTCACAGTTCAACAATGGTTTTACCGAAGTTTACGCCCTCAAACAAATCACAAAACGCCTGGCCCACATTATCTATACCCTGCAGTCGGTGTTCATGGATCACCAGCCGACCCTCGGTGATCCAGGCAGCCATCGTTGCGCGCGTTTCTTCATAGCGCGCCAGATTAAGATGAGTCATAAAACCATGCATATGAGCGTGCTTGGTGGTGAGTTGAAATAGATTATTTGGCCCCGGCACCTGCTCCGTGCTGTTATAGGTGGCAACTGATCCACACAACAAAATATTCGCTTCCTCGTTAATATGCGCCAATACGGCCTGAAGCATCGGACCACCAACATTGTCAAAGTAGACATCAATGCCATCCGGACACGCCTGCGCGATAGCCTGGTCTAAATCAGCGCCAGATCGGTCAATCGCAGCGTCGTACCCTAACTCACGAATCAATCGGCCACATTTGTCTGGACCGTGACTGATACCCACCGTACGGGCACCGTATATTTTTGCAATTTGCCCTGCAATGCTACCGACAGCACCGGCAGCAGCGCTGACCAAGACGGTATCACCGGGCTGAATATTGCCGAAGTCAGTCAACCCAAAGTAAGCCGAGAGGCCTGTGTCCCCCAGGACCCCCAAGTAATAGTTGAGCGGATATCGCACATCTTTGATCGGCGAGATGAAATCACCCGCGTTGGTAACGGTGTATTCCTCCCAAGCAAATCTCGCCATCAGAATATCCCCTTTCGCGAAATCTGCGTGAGTCGACTGCAAAACTTCGCTGAGGGTCAAGCCCATCACCGGCTCGCCCAGCGGCATTGCCGGAAGCACATTATCGCCACTACCTTCGTCCATCCAATTGCGAAAACCGGCATCCAGAGAAATAAATCGGTTTTTACACAACAGTTGCCCGTCCTCAAGCTCAGGAACGGGACGGGTCTCTACTTTAAAATCACTGACTCGCGGGCGGCCTTGCGGCCGTTGGGCCAACACAACGCATCTATTTTCAATCATATCCCAACGTCCATCGTTTCTAGTTCGTTTTCCGTTTGGGTCTAAAGACCCTACGTTTGATCAGTAACCATAAATGACACCGGCTTCGGGACAGCTGGTCGCATCAGCTCAACGGATTAAATCCTGTCACAGCGCCGTGCCGCCATCGACAGGCAAATTTGCCCCGGTAATGCCACCTCCTTCTTCCGAAACCAGCAGCAGCGCTACTGATGCAACCTCAGCCACCGTGTTAAGCCTCTTTATGGCGGTTTCTTGCGCGTAACTGTCTTTGAAAGCATCATAGGTCATCCCCATAGATTCAGCTGCAGCTGGGCCCGTCTCCATCATCAAATCTGTCTCGATCCCGCCCGGGCTGATTGCGTTACAGGTAATGCCTTGCGCGCCATATTCAAAGGCTACCGCCTTGGTAAATCCATTAAGCGCATGTTTGAACGTAATATAGTGAGACACATTCGACTTGCTGGCTTGGCGACCTTCCACTGAAGAAATATTGATGATACGACCATATCCACGGGTTACCATATCGCCGAGCGCTATTCGCGATGCCCAGAAGGCCGAATGTAAAATCCACGCTGCGGCTTCCTGCCAAGCGCTGTCTGTCAACTGAGCCACTGGCGCAAAACCAGATGATCCACCGGCATTGTTCACCAAGATATCAACCCGCCCATAGTGATCAATGGCATGTTGCACCACTCGTTCGACGTCCGCTTGCACCTGGACATTACCCGCGACAAACTCGGCTCGGTCTCCCGCATTTATTTCAGCCAGCGCAATCGCCCCTTTCTCTGCACTGCGCCCGTTGATCACAACCTTGGCCCCAGCGGCTAAAAATGTCTCCGCAATGCCACGACCAATGCCACGCGACCCCCCAGTAATCACGGCCACCTGACCGGCCAGGCGGTCCGAATCAATCGCTGCCATGGTTTTCTCCTACTCTGCAATTCGTTAGACAAGTACCCCTGTAAGATAGGCCAAGGCACCCCAGCGCTGCAACCGCTTGTTCATTGAAAAGCGGGCAAGACCAGAACACGACCTAGAGCGGCGATTGGTCTACAATCCACCCGTCCATTGTATGCCAAGGTTAAGTTATGCTCACTCGCTGGGGTAAGACATTAAACACCGACACGCCATTGCCGGAGTATCCTCGTCCGCAAATGCGCAGAGACCAATGGATTAACTTAAACGGCTATTGGGACTACACCCTAACCACTCAACCGTCACCACAACCTGATCATTGGACCGGCCAAATTCTGGTGCCGTTTTGCATCGAGTCCCCTCTATCAGGCGTTGAGCAAACCATCACCCCACAAGAGCGAATCTGGTATCGACGTCGTTTCAATCTTGCCAGTATTGAAGAACGAACGCTGCTGCATTTTGGTGCTGTGGATTTTGAATGCATGCTGTGGGTAAACGGCGGCATCGCCGGCACCCATACAGGCGGCTTTGACGCGTTTACAATCGACATCAGCGAATACGTTCGCCAGGGCAGCAATGAATTAATCTTGGCCGTTACCGATCCCAGCAGCAGCGGCGACCAACCCAGAGGCAAACAACACCTCAACCCAAAAAATATCTGGTATCACGCGGTTAGCGGCATCTGGCAAACGGTTTGGGTTGAGCAAGTACCCACCACCGCCCACCTCGAGGAAATTTATATTGCTGCGTCAGCCACCTGCGACGCTATCGAATTCACCAGCTTTTTAGGCCGTCCCACTCGCAACCCAGAGCTTGCGCTGGCCATCACCATTACTCTGGGCGAGCAGATCGTGCAACGCTACACGGCCAGACCAGATCGCAAGGTAACCATCAAAATTCCACAACCGCAACGCTGGTCGCCCGACAACCCAGTGCTCTATGATATTGACATCACCTTGATGCGAATCAAAAACCCAATACCTGCGCCCAAGAACGATAATCTCCAAGATGCGTCTCTATTTCGCGCATTACCGCTCAGAGGAAACGAAGAAACGCAGCTTTATGAGAACGCCGATCTATCAGAGGGCACCATTATTGACCGCGTCAGCAGCTATTTTGCGCTTCGACACATTGATATCGATGCCACGCAGACCAACGGCATTCCCGCTGTCCGCCTCAACGGAGAACCGATTTTTCAACTAGGCACACTAGACCAAGGCTGGTGGCCCGATGGATTTCATACACCACCGGCAGACGAGGCGATGATTTACGAGATCGAGTTCCTCAAGGCAGCCGGGTTTAACTGCGTTCGCAAGCACATCAAAGTAGAACCCGCACGATACTACTACCATTGCGACCGACTGGGCCTATTGGTTTGGCAAGACGTGCCCAGCGGGTTTTTACCTGCGCAATTTGTTGGACCTAATGATGCCCAAGAGGGCGTTCGCAGCAGCCGCTCAAGCGAACAGTTCGGGTTAGAAATGCACCGGATGATCAATCGATTGCGCGTGCATCCCTGCATTATCGTTTGGGTATTACACAACGAGGGCTGGGGACAATTTGACAGCGCCCGATTAACCCAACATATACGCGATCTTGACCCGACCCGCCTAGTCAATGCCACCAGCGGATGGCTAGACGCGGGCGTCGGAGACTTTATCGATCGTCACGATTATGCAGCCACTCCGGTAGGGCCTGAAACGATGGACAACCGCGCACGAGTCATCGGTGAATATGGCGGCATCGGCTGGCCCATATCCGGACACCTATGGAATGCTGATATGCACAACTGGGGCTATCAAACCTTCCGGGATGAGGCAGACGCCCGGCAAGCCTATCAACAAGTCACTCAAGGCATTATGCGCGCCTTTGCATTACAGGGCCTGTCTGGCGCTATTTATACTCAAACAAGCGACGTGGAGGGAGAAGTTAACGGCCTATTGACCTATGACCGAGCGGTCGAGAAATTTCCCCGTAGTTGGTTGAAAGACCAGCACCAAGCATTTCTGCGAGAATCAACGGATCTTGAACAACCCGGCTAGCTAGGCGGCACCCAGGACTCTCCGTCGGTATAGGTCTTGCCTTCGGACAATACTAGGGCGATCACAAATCTCACTTTGACATCAAAATCCGCTGCAAGGCCCAGACATTCCTTGAAGGTCCAACGGTCCTTCTGGTCAATCCGTCGTCTCAGTTCTGCGTTCAATTTTTTACCCCTGCTTAACCCGTGTCGCCACTTTAAGGTTGACTAGATCTGGCTTAGCGCCGACATCACCGCGCCAAACCGGAAAAAATTCTGCTAACCAGACGTGACACCTCGTCGGTTGCTGGCTTACCATCAGCCATCGTCTGTCTAAACTTTACGTGAAATTATGACTACAAGCCGCTTCACTATTCTGCTCATTCTTGCCATGCTGACTGCTCCGCCTCTTTTCGCGGACGTCCCGCGAACTGCATCAGGCAAACCTGATTTGTCCGGCGTATATGATACCGGCACCCTAACCCCCACCCAAAGGCCTGAATGGCTCGGCGAAATTGAATCGCTCTACCCCTGGGTTGCACGCAGCCTAAATTGGGCACTGGGCATCGCCGCAGATTGGGCGATCGGCAATGACAGCGACCCAGATCGTGAAGCACCTCCCGCTGGTGGAGACGGCAACAACACCGCCGGCGCCGGCGGTGTTGGCGGCTACAACCTGTTTTGGGTCGACCCCGGCAGCGCTTTGGGCTCGGTTCGCGGTACCATACCAACGTCGATTATATATGCACCCAGCAATGGCCGTTACCCGCCGCAGCAAAAGGGGTTAAGCGAACGCATGGGCACCCGTTATCAAAGCTTTGGCCACGAAAATACCGGAACAGCCTCTTGGCTGGAACATGACGGACCTGGGCCTTTTGACGGACCCGAGTCACTTGCACCCTCCGAGCGATGTCTCATTTCTTTTGCATCGGTTGTGCCGAACCTTCCAAGTCTCTACAACAACTATAAACGTATTATTCAAACAGACACGCATATCATGATACTTCAGGAAATGGTTCACGACGCCCGCATAATTCGCATGGATGATGCACATTCAAGCGAATCCAACCGCACTTGGCTCGGAGATTCGGTTGGACGTTGGGAGGGGGACACATTGGTCGTCGAAACCCGAAATTTCAAGCGTGTTAACAGCCTGCCGGGCGCAGATGAAAATCTACAGGTCACCGAACGTTTCACCTTAGAAAATGACGGTAACTTGTATTACGACTTTACCGTGAATGACCCAACCGCGTGGACGGGACCTTGGAGCGGCCGATATTTATGGCAATCCAAACCCAGCAGTAAAGTATACGAATATGCCTGCCACGAGGGTAACTATGCGATGGGAAACATTTTACGCGGGGCTCGGTTGCTGGAGCGCGAATGGCGCGACCAAGCCGCATTGCTGCAAGCCTCAACCGAGCGTTGAAGATGCAAATTTCCCGCTGCATTCAATGCATTGGGATCCCAAGAGCAAGCGGTTATAGCCGCCATCATCCAGGCTCGGTGTGACTGCGTTCGCCCGATCTGCTGGGTATGGTGGCTCTTCACAACCTATTGATCGCCCCTGTGCGCTAATTCGTCGCGCACCCATCGTTTAGTCCAGAGATCTATGGCCACTGTAGCCCTTTTCCCCATCCCCAACGCTGTCGCCTTTCCGGGTACCATCTTTCCTTTACATGTATTTGAACCACGCTATCGCAAACTCGTCCAAGATTGTGTTGAAGAACAGAGAATGGTCGGTATCAGCCACGTCATCAAGGCCATCCACACACCCGCCGAACCGAAGACTTTAGAAAAAGCGCTAAGTTCAAACCAAACAACCTACAAACCGCGGCAGGTTTTCTGCGCGGGGCACTGCGAAATCATCGAAACCACATCCGACGGTCGAATCTTGACACACGTGCATATCGAACAACGCCTGACTCTCGAGCGCGAACTACAGTCCTTGCCTTATCGCATCGTTGACTGCGCGCCGTTGCTCGACGAGCCTGACGATCAAGACGCTGCAGCGAACCGCGAATTACAGCAGCAAATCAATACCGCACTCCAGAATCTGCTAACCAAGCAAAACCCGGATAACGCAAACCGGCTGAACACGCCCCAATGGCTAACACTCACCCCTGCCGAGTTCAGCTTCAAGATTTTTCAGCACATACAACTCGACGCTGACATCATGCAAGACATCCTAGAGATGCCAAGCGCCAACGCTCGCCTAAACCTCATCTGGCAGATCCTGAGCCAATAACCACCCCAATCGAATCATCACGAAGCGCTGGTGACTCCAGCGAAACTGCTAGAATTATTTCCCGCAATCGCGTTATCGTGATGCACGCAGGCTTATATTCATGATCGCATCGCGCCAAAACGCGTGCGCAACAAGAGCAAATCAGTAAGGGAAGGAAAACGATGCCCAATCAACGATCCGCAACAACTCGCTTAACCGCGGTTGCCATTGGTATTATTGGGCTTTTCATGCTGTTTCAAGGCGGCAGTCTGGCCTTCGCCGGAGGCACGCTTTATTTTGCATGCGCCGGCGCACTGATGAGCGCCAGCGCCTGCCAGCTGTGGCGCCTGAAACCCAGCGGATTTTTTATCTTCGCGGGCCTGTTGCTACTCACGCTGGCTTGGGCTGTATATGAAGCGGGTCTTGAATTTTGGATGATCAGCGCGCGCATTTGGATGGTTGCGTTCTTAGCCCTTTGGCTATGTATTCCGGTTATCAGACGACAAATATGGCGAGGCCATGCGCCCCCACTGTTCTCGATGCGCACGGTTCAAATATGCGCCTTCGCGAGCCTCGTGGTATTCGGCACAACCGCGATTAATGCGTTCATCGCAGATACCAGCATCGCCCCAACTGTGACCTACGGACCGTCACAAAACTCCTCCGACTGGGAGGCTTACGGCGGCAGCAATGCCGGGACACGATATGCGCCGCACACGCAGATAAACCCGCAAACCGTCAACCAGCTTGAGCCCGTCTGGCAAGCAGAGACCGGGCAAGTCGGTCGCTTTAGCGCAACACCTATTCAAATCGGGGACGGCATTTACTTGTGTACCGCACAAAACATCATGATTGCGCTGGACGCAGATACCGGTGCGCAGCGCTGGAGATTTGACCCTCAGAACGATACGTCTCCATTTGGGATCTTGGGCAACTGCAGGGGCGTCACTTACTATCATATTCCCGAACGCAACAAACAAGAGCAGTGTGCCGAGCGAATTTTTACCGCGACTACCGATGCCCGTATGATCGCCGTCGACAAACAAACCGGCGAACCCTGCTCTGAATTTGGCGGTAATGGCGAAATTTCATTGCTTGCAGGTATGGGCGAAGTCAAACCCTATTACTATTTTGTGACCTCACCGCCCACCGTTGCTAGCGGTGCCTTGGTAGTCGGGGGCTGGGTGATGGACAATCAAGAAACCGAAGAACCTTCCGGCGTTGTCAGGGGCTACGACCCGGTAAGCGGTGAACTTTTATGGGCCTGGGACATTGGGCGCGAAGGCATACAAACGACACTCCCCCCGCAAGGCAGTTTCTACACCAGAGGAACGCCCAACGTCTGGAGCCTAACCTCGGCGGACGACGAGCTCGGCCTCGTCTATGTGCCGACAGGCAACGCCACGCCTGATTACTTTGGTGGTCATCGCACCCCAGTGATGGATAAATATGCCAGCTCTATTGTCGCCATCGACGCAAAAACAGGCCTGACACGTTGGCATTTCCAAACCACACATCACGATATTTGGGATTATGATGTGCCTTCACAACCGACACTGATCGACTTGACCTTGGCAGGCAAACGTCACAAAGCCGTCATTGTGCCCACTAAACGAGGTGAAGTTTTTGTGTTGGATCGGGCAACCGGAGAACTGCTGACGCCCGTAACCGAGCGGGCCGTCCCCCAAACCGATGTACCCGGGGAGCGAACCAGCGCCTCACAGCCGTTTTCAACCGGTATGCCTTCGTTTGCTCACCCCCTTATTCGCGAGCAAGACATGTTTGGTCTCACCCCCTTTGACCATATCGCCTGCAGGAAGCGTTTTCTTGAGCTGCGCTACGAAGGTCCTATGACGCCGCCGTCCACGCGCGGGACGCTACTTTATCCGGGCCCTGCTGGCGGCATGAACTGGGGCAGTGTCGCGGTAGATGAGGCGCGTCAACTTATGGTCGTGAATAACATGCATCTCCCTTTTACCGTCCAGTTGATTCCACGGGAAGCCGACCTAATAAACTCTAACGAGGGCCAGAATCGAGGTTATGGTATCGGCGGCGCGCAGCGCGGTACCCCCTTTGCGGCCAGCGTACAGCTGTTCGCATCTCCGCTATCGCTGCCTTGCCTAGAACCGCCGTACGGGGAAATTGCGGTGGTCGATCTCACCACGCAGCAAATTGTTTGGCGGCGCGGCATGGGCTTTTTGGAGTTAGGCTTTCCGTTTTCCGCGGGATCGATAATTACCGCGGGCGGGTTGATTTTCAACGCGGGCGTTATGGGCGGCCAACTGAGCGCCATTGACACCAATAGCGGCGAGATACTCTGGCAAGACCAACTACGCAGCGGGTCGGACGCCACCCCAATGAGCTACGTTAGCCCCAAAACAGGCAAACAATATATTCTGGTAACGGTTCCCGGAGCTGGAAGACCCGCGGCAACCTCCGCGCATAGCGAGAGCGAGACGAATATTGAATCCAAGACGCCGACCGGCGGGCGGATCATCGCCTATGCTCTGGCAGGATCTTCATCTCAGGATAACCCACCCTAGTGCGCAAAAAAGTTTAGACGAGCTCGATCAATCTGTTTATCGTCTGACTTGAACAATCAGAACCACATCTTCAGGGGGACAACATGGATATTATTGATAGCTTCAGGCTCGACGGCCAAGTCGCAGTAGTAACAGGTGGCGGCCGCGGTATCGGCGAAGGCATCGCATTAGGACTTGCAGAAGCGGGTGCCGACGTGGTGCTGGCGGCACGGCGAACACAAGAAATCGAAGCCGTCGCTGAAAAAGTGCGTCAACTGGGTCGACGTGCGCTGGCCATTACAACCGACATGATGGACATCAACGCCGTGCAACATTTAGCACAGCAAACATTTAAAGAAATGGGGGCCTTGAATTGCTGGGTCAGCAACGCAGGTGGCGCAGACGACCGGGTGCCGCGCACGTTTCTAGAAATGCCTGAACGACAATGGGACTTTCAAATGAACCTCAATCTAAAAGCGGTTTGGACTGGCGCTCAGGCCGCAGGCAAAATCATGAAGGACAATGGCGGCGGCACCATTATCAACATATCTTCGCAAGCCGCGAATCGCGCATCACCCAACAACGGTCCCTACGCAGTGGCTAAAAGCGGTGTTAATAACCTCACTCAAACCCTTGCTGCGGAAATGGCCCATTTAGGTATTCGCGTCAACGCCGTCTCACCGGGTCCAATACCCACTGAAGTTTTTCTCGAATTCACAAAAATGTCGGAAGCGGACATTCCAAAAATGGGGGAATTATTTGGCGTTCCCTTAGGCAGAGTAGGCACACCTGAGGACATTGCGCCCGCCGTGGTTTACTTGGCTTCATCCGCGTCGAGTTGGATGACAGGGCAAGATATCGTCATTAACGGGGGGCTTTAGGCACCCCATTGGATCGGGACATCACCGCGTGATGTCCCGATTGATTCGCAAGTAACGCCTCAATCCCATTTTTTAGCGCTTGCCGCGATCTTCCTACCTGATTCAGGCAAGTCGGTGCTGTTATGGCGGGCCGTAGGTTGCGAACCAACCAACCGCTGCGATTAAGCGCGCGCCAAACCCGCCGTCAGCACCGTACCATCGGCTTTGGTTACATCAACTTCCATGCCTTGAGGGCCAACGGCGCGATAGCAAAGTTGCGGAATCGAAGCACCGGCAGAGGCCGTAAAGGTCACGCTTCGCTCACCTAAAGACTTCAGCTGCATATTCTGTTCGAGTACCAACTGCAATTCGGAAGTGAACTGCCTCAAGTGCAACTCAACAGAGGCCTCTACTTGGCGAATGAGAATCAACTCGATGAGCAGCGTAGTTGCTTCGTTTGTCAACCTGACCATCGTCGACATGGTCCCCCCACTCGGCTTACTCCATGCCTCTTCGACAAATTGAGGACCAAATGCTCCTGACCATTTCCCGACCATCCAATGTAGGTCGGATAACTTCGCGGGTATTACGCTTTCAGATGATTTCATAAGCGTGATCCTAACACGTCGCCAGAAGCACCCACAACTTCAGCGAAACATGCCCCAGACCCTAATCCCAAAGGCTCATCAGCTCACTTCAGCCGGGCGTTGCGCGTTACATTTCTTTACGCGCTTGAAAGTTGACCCTGTGCAATTTTTTAGTTAGCGTTCCTGACCAGCACAAATCAAGCGGTAATTCGTGCATAAGGGAAAATTATAATAACTGGAGAGAAGTTTGATGCGACATATCATTTTCACGAAAGTGGCAATGTTTGGCCTGGGTGCAGCGTTGACACTACCTTACTCAATCACTTTCGCTCAAGAGCAAGTCATTGAAGAAATTATAGTCACCGCACGCCAGCAGGCAGAAACGCTGCAGGACGTGCCGGTCACCATTGCTGCGTTTACCGAAGCAGACCTAGACCGTTACAACATTACCAATCTAGTCGACGCCGCCAAAATGGTACCTAACATGGTAATCGCACATGGCGGATCAGGAAACGGCTCTTCCCTGAGGTTACGCGGCATCGGATCAAGCTCCATTTCAGCTGCCTTTGACCACTCGGTTGCGATTAATATCGATGGCGTCGTCGTAAACCGCGGTCGTTTTATTCACAACTCATATATGGATATGGGCCAGTTAGAAGTTCTCAAAGGACCACAATCCCTGTACTTCGGTAAGTCAGCAACCGCTGGCGTTGTTTCTATTACCACCAACGATCCAGGTGACGAATTTGAACTGCAACTCAGCGGTGGCATGGAAGCTGAACTAGACGGCACATTCGCTGAGGCCGTTATCTCTGGGCCAATCACTGACACACTCGGCGCACGCTTGGCAGTAGGTTACACAGAAAACAACGAAATGTTCAGAAACTACTCCTACGCTAATGACCCAAATACCGCGATTAATGGAACCAAGAAATGGCTTGGAGACGAATCATTGAATGCACGTCTGACCGTCGTTTGGGAGCCTACCGACAACTTCAAAGCCAAACTTAAGTATAACTACTCTGAATATGACAATGATGGCGGAACCATGTGGAGCGAAGAAATTTGCCCCGAAGGTGCGCATCAACCCACCGGCATTCCTTCTGCAGCGGCAGTATTCCGAAGTTTCCAAGGCGTTGACGACTGCAAATTGAATGGCAATACGTCGCGGATTAACTTAAACCCTAACCTCAGAGCCGGACTACCGCAAGGTTTTGACGACGGTGTTCAAGGACTTGAGCAGGAAACCGACTTTTTATCCCTGCGAATGGACTGGGACATCAATGAAAACTACACCGTCACCGCCGTCACCGGGTTGGTCGAGCTTTCTCACTGGGAACTTGACGACTACAGCTACGGCCCCGGCGTTTTCGGTGGATTACACAACAATGAATACGATAGTTTCTCTCAGGAATTGCGCTTAGCCAGTAATCTTGAGGACAGCCCCGTCAATTTCCAGTTGGGTTTGTTCTATCAAGAAATTGAACAAAAATTTGACGCCTATCAATACGCGTTCAACTTGCCTGTTATTCCTTATTTCTTTGGTGACCTACTGGCCGGGGGTTCTTACTCCGACTACGTTGACAGCGTCGCCGCCGGCACCGGTGCCCCGATTGTTGCACCTGTCGACCCGGCAAGCGGCCTTGTCGGCCCAGATCCGTTCACCGGAAATGAATTTGACTACCAAAAAACCCACTTTCTGGATACCGATGTATTTTCAGCATTTCTAGCGGTCTACTGGGACATCAATGAGCGAACTGAACTGACCATCGGTGCGCGCTATACCGAGGAAGAAAAAGAGGGTTATATCCTGATCCCCTATCTCCATACCGGTGCGGCCCTATTTGGTTTCGGTGCCCCGTCTTTAATAGAAGGCCTTGAATTTGAAGACGACAATACGTCGCCCGAAGTGGCCATCAACTATTATATCAACGATGACATCAGCGTTTTTGCTTCCTATAAAGAAGGCTTTAAATCTGGTGGCATCGACAACAGCGCCCTGCCTACCGCTGCTTTGAACCCGGCTGTCAACGGCGGTGACTTCAGCTTTCTTGTTTATGAATCTGAGGAATCTGATGGTTTTGAAGTTGGCATGAAAGCCAACCTGCTCGACGGCGCTATGCGACTCAATGCAACTGCATTCTCTTATGAATATAAAGACCTACAGGTGCAATTGTTCGATTCGACCACTATCCAGTTTCAAACATTCAACGCTTCCGCTTTGGAAACAGAAGGCTTGGAATTCGATATGACCTACCAGACGCCAATCGAAGGTCTTAGCCTGCGCAGCGCATGGGCATGGACAGATACCACGTACTCTGAAGATTTTGTAAACGCAACGGGTGAAAACCTGAAAGGTGAAGACGGTGCCGGCAGCCCCGAAATCGCAGGATTTGTAGGGTTCACCTACGATACCGCGATGACTGCAAGTGGCTGGCGACTGTCGCTATCGGCTGATGCGCGTTATTCAGATGACTACTCCTTCACCGCTACGCTAGATCCGTTCGTGCAAGATTCTTACTGGCTTGTTGATGCTGCAATCAGCGTGTACTCGGAAGACGGCAGACACGAATTCAGCCTCATTGGCCGCAATATCACTGATGAGATATATGCGATCGGCGCTGGAGCAATTCCTGGCCGCATCCCAACGGACGCAAGCTCGGCCAACAATTTGGATCAGGCAGCAACCACTCAACTAGGGCGCACCATGAGCCTGCAATATCGCTTCACGCTATAGCAGCCAACCGCGCTGTCGCACAAAGGGCTACCGCTAACCGGTAGCCCTTTTTTTATGGCCGAACCGCAGCAGTCACAGTAGTCGCTAACGGCGACTTAATCTTGCACTGCGACGCTCGAGTCGCGCGCGCAGTCGGGCATGGCGCTGCGGCGTCAGCGGGTAGTTCCAAATCAGCTTCAACGCAAGTCCGTAGAACACGACGGGGCCGAGACAATAAACCATACGCAATGCATACACCCCCAAATCGGTACTGGCAGCCGTGCCTCCGCTGGGGTCAAAACCTAACAACCCAACGATGTTCAGCGATACACCGGTGCCAAAAGCGATGGCCAGTTTTTCAGTAAATCCGAGAAAAGCAAAGTAAGTCCCCGCTCTGCGGCCGCCACTGCGCGCCGCATCAACATCAACCACGTCGGCCAGCATTGCGATGGGCAAAAACTGCAGACCACCAAAGCAAAACCCCTTCACCACAAACAACAAGAAAAATGGCAGGTAATCACCCTGCTCTAAAAACAAGTTGGCCGTACTGACACATGCCACAGTCACCAACGTCCACATAAACGCCTTGTGTTTTCCTACTTTTCGACCCAGCCAAAGCCAGAAAGGAATCGCTCCTAAACCAGCAATAAAATAAAAAAAGTAGGCGGCCCCTATTGTGGGAACACCGACAATGTCTCGAATAAAAAAAAGCGACACCGCATTGCGAAATGATTCACCAAAATGAACCAACAAAACAATAATCAATACCCGCAACATCGGGCCATTTTTAAGAACCAGTTTTAAACCGTCACGAAAAGACGGTCTCGATTCCGTAATGTCAGCAGCCGGTTCTTTCACAAACCACAACACAATCGCCACGCACAAAGGCAGAATCATGATAATTGTCCATGCCAAACCTGCGAGAACCGGGCCTGTTAGAGTCGCTCGGTCGACAATTGTTTTTTCTCTAAAATCACCCGAAAACGCACCCATAGCATCACGCCATAGCGTCGAGAATACTTGACCGACTCCAGAGCCACCATCGGCACGAATTTCGATAATCATCGGCACAGCGGCCGCCAGCATAAGCCCTACCAGCACATAAATTTCCCGTGCGGCCGTCACGCGGCTGCGCTGATGATAATCCGTTGATAGCTCTGCACCCCATGCACGATGAGGCAAACCAATCATTGTACTGCCAATAAAAAAGACACTGAGCCAAAGCAAAAAATAACCCAGACCAACACCCGCATCGGGAATGAACAACTTGTAGACACCCAGCATCATGAATGGGGCACCGATCAACAGCCAAGGACGGCGACGTCCCATTGGTGTGCGCCAGCGATCAGAAAGTTCTCCCATGATTGGATCGGTAAAAACATCCGACAATCTGGCGAGCATCAAAATTGTTCCAACGGTGGCCAAACTTAGGCCTAACCCCCCTGAATAATGAGCCGGTATCCAGATAGACAACGGATATCCGATCACCGCCAATGGCAGCCCTATCGAGCCGTGAGCATAAATAATTTTCTTTGACAACTGATCGGTCACTAACGATTCCCCTACAAACGTTCAACACAGCTTACTCGATTGTTGGCTCAAACCAGAAGGTCACTGATTAAAATTACACCGACGAAACTCCAAAAGTATGGATGACCTGACAAATTTTTGGCTGTAACTTAGGGCATCTAAAAATGTAAAGGCAATGGGGTGGGTATGAGTAAATCGAGCCATGGGCTGCTGAAGGTCAACGGCACAGCGGCGCCAAAATTTACGTCCGTGCGCAATCTCTTCGAACGCAACATGAATACCGCTGCAGAAAAAAATGCGCAGCTGTGTGTTTATATCGGGCAGGAAAAGGTGATCGATTTATGGACAAGCGGACCCGATCAGGATTTTGGTCCAGATACCTTGGTTAATATTTTCAGTAGCGGGAAAAGTCTTGAGTCGATTGCAATAGCCGCTTTATTTGGTCAAGGGCTTATCCAATATGATCAACCGATAGCCACCTACTGGCCAGAATTTTCGCAAAATGGCAAAGCTGACCTCACCGTGGCGCAGTTAATGCGCCATGAGGCGGGACTGGTCGCTTTTGATGTATCTATCAAACCACAAGACTTACTACGACAAAGCATTAAAGATAATCGTGTCGGTGAAATTATTGAGCGACAGACCCCTCGATACCCCTCCGGCGTGGCCGGTCAACGCGAATATCATGCGGTTACTCGCGGCTGGATCGTTAATGAACTCTTTCGGCGCCTAGATCCGAGCAACCGCACAATCGGTGAATATGTATCTCAAGCGCTTAACGGCCCGCTACAAGCGGATGCGGTTATTGGCGTAGAGCAGCCACAATTGGATTCAGTGAACCCAGTATTCCCGCTCAATGTTGGATTTCACCTGCGCCAAACCTGCCGACCCGCATTTTTAGGCCGACCTGTGCAACATAATTTTTTCCAACTAGCGGGAAACCTTGTAGGAATTTTACCCAATTTCCGTCGCGGCACAGCCCGGGGTGCCCCATCTCCCATTAAAGGCTTAACGCTTGATTTGTTTAACGACCCTAGTTTGGTCATGGGTGAGACACCCTCCGCCAACACACACGCATCCGCACGGGGCATGGCTAAAATCGCCGCGACTCTGGCAAATGGCGGACAATGGCAAGGGGTCGAGATCTTGAGTCCATCAGCATGGCAGGCACTGCATGCCAATCCGAAAGACGCAGCGATGGGTTTTAAGACCACCTTCACACAGGGGGGAATCGCAAAATTTTCGACACCAACCAACGGGAGCTCTCGACTCGAGCGAGCGCTTAACCAAGGCCGAGAGGGCTTTTACGGATGGATGGGGCTGGGAGGCTCTATTTTTCAATGGCACCCAGAAAAACAAATCGGTTTTTCTTTTGTGCCTACCTCACTACACGTGCTCGACTTGGTAAATGAGCGCGCCAAGACCTACCAAAAGGAAGTGTTAAACTGCCTCGACGCCACGCATTAGCAGCGTCGACTATCTCCAGCGACGCCACATCCTTGCGCAATCGTGACTACGCTTGCGCAAGAATCGAATTTAGCGTTTCGCTTGGCCGCATCGCTGCGTCTGCTTTTGACGCGTCCGGATGATAGTAGCCGCCAATGTCCACCGGCTGGCCTTGGATCTCGGTCAACTCCTTGATGATCTTGTCATGGTGATCATTAAGCGCCTTGGCCAACGGCCCAAAACGAGCTTTGAGTTCCAAATCGTTATCTTGCCCAGCTAGGGCTTCCGCCCAATACATCGCGAGATAGTAATGACTTGCCCGGTTATCGGGTTCACCGGTTTTACGCGAGGGTGATTTATTGTTTTCCAGCAATTTCTCTGTTGCTTCATCTAGCGCCTTGGCCAGAACACTGGCGCTGTTGTTGCCGTTCTTCTCAGCCAAATCCTCTAAAGACACAGTCAGTGCAAGAAACTCTCCCAGAGAATCCCAGCGCAAATGATTTTCCGCTTCAAACTGTTGCACATGCTTAGGTGCAGAACCACCCGCGCCTGTCTCGTACAATCCTCCACCATTCATCAAGGGAACAATCGAGTACATTTTTGCACTGGTGCCAACTTCTAAAATTGGAAATAGGTCCGTCAGATAATCGCGCAACACATTCCCAGTCGCCGCGATAGTGTCTTCACTATGACGCAGACGCTCTAAGGTGTGCCGAACTGCTAAATCAGTCGACATGATCCGAATGTCTAAACCGTTGGTGTCGTGCTCTTTAAGAAAACGTTCTACTTTGCCGATCAACTGTGCATCGTGAGCTCGGTACTTATCTAGCCAAAACACAACCGGAATCCGCGACTGACGACTGCGATTAACCGCTAATTTAACCCAATCTTCAATTGCCGCATCTTTGGTCTGGCACATCCGCCAGATGTCACCTTTCTCAACCCCTTTATGCTCGAATATGATTTGCCCCGCTTCGTCAACGACACGTACGGTGCCCGTTTCAGGCAACTCGAAGGTTTTATCATGTGAGCCATATTCCTCTGCTTTTTGCGCCATCAAACCCACGTTCTGCACTGTACCCATCGTTGTCGGATCGAACGCATCATGATGTTTACAAAAATTGATGACCTCTTGATAGAGCGTAGCATAGCTATTGTCCGGGATAATTGCCTTGGTCGCCCGGAGATTGCCGTCAGCCGACCACATTTCACCACTGCTGCGAATCATAGCCGGCATCGACGCGTCAACGATCACATCGCTGGGTACGTGCAGGTTAGTGATCCCGCGGTCAGAATCCACCATCGCAAGGCCAGGGCGATGCTCATGACATGCGCGCAGATCAGCTTCAATCTCATTACGAAGCGAAAACGAGAGAGTGCGTACTTTTTCATAGATCGTCGCCAATCCTAGGTTGGCGTTAATACCCAACTCCGCGAACGTCTCTGCGTGTTTATCAAATGCTTGCTGGTAGTAAACCTGAACCGCATGTCCAAAGATGATGGGATCAGAAATTTTCATCATCGTCGCTTTCAAATGCAGCGAGGCTAACAATCCAGCTCGCCGGGCTCCCTCAAATTCTTCATCTAAAAATGTACGCAATGCAGCGACGCTCATGAAGCTGGCATCCACTACTTCACCGGCCAAGACCGGGACCGCAGATTTCAGAACCGTCACAGTCCCTCCGTTTTGCACCAACTCTATACGCAGCTGACCCGCTTTTTTAATTACAGCCGACTTCTCACTATGGTAAAAATCACCCGAGCGCATATGAGCGACGTGAGTGCTGGAAGACTGACTCCACTTACCCATGGAGTGAGGGTATTTTTTTGCAAAATTCTTCACCGACTGGGGCGCTCGACGATCAGAATTGCCTTCACGCAATACAGGGTTAACCGAACTACCCAGCACTTTGGCATAGCTATTGCGAATGGCCTTTTCCTCATCCGTGCGCGCCTCGGCAGGATAATCCGGCACGGCATACCCCTGTCCTTGAAGTTCTGCAATGGCTTCTATCAGCTGCGGCACTGATGCACTGATATTCGGAAGTTTGATGATATTTGCGCCGGGGTCCATTGTCAGTTGGCCAAGTTCAGCTAATGCATCGGGGACACGCTGATCCGCATTGAGATGATCTGGAAAGCTAGCAAGTATGCGAGCGGCAAGGGAAATATCTGCCAGTTCAACTTCCACTCCAGCCGCCTCAGTAAACGTTCGGACAAATGGAAGAAAAGAATGGGTCGCCAGTGACGGGGCTTCATCGGTATAGGTATAAACAATCTTGGTTTTATTCAAGGCCTGATTCCAGCAAGTTGATTAAATGTCTTCTTGATTCAACAACTCAGCCGGTTGATCGTACGCTGGGCCGCAGATTACGGCTGTGAGGCAGGACCTTACCGGGAGCCTGAAGACTGTGGCGCGGGAGTATACCTCAATTTGGAAACAAAAAGGCACGCAGCAAAGCAGGTTCAAGCACGCATAATGCAAGGCGCAGAACACCTTGCATTACACTTCGCCAACCCGGCCAGATTGGTTTCGCGACCTACCTCGGCAGCGCCGAGCCAGATATCCGCCAGTCTTTTGACCTACCTGTAGCCTGCACCTACTCATTGCAGATTGCGTCAAACTATACAGGACGCTCGTTTACGCAGGTGACGCAAGCACAGACACACCGTACTTACGCGGCATACTTTTACATTCAACCGATCAACTGCTAACCATCCGACTTGGATACGAATTTTTCCGCAAATTCACTCAGACGATCCATGCCGCCTGGCCCTGCGAAGAAAAACGCGGGCACCATGACTCGATCAACACCTAAATTTGCCATTTGTTCCAATCCAGCGGCGGGATCAGCAAACTGCGCGCCAAACATGGCGTTAATTTCTAATTGTGCTGGATCACGTCCAGCGTCTTCAGTGGCCTGTTTGACCTTTTGAATGAGCTGACCCAAACGTTCAGCGTCACCCTCACCAGGGAAATACCCGTCAGCAATATTAGCAGCCCGCCTGATCGCCGCGGGAGAATCGCCCCCAACAATCACGGGGATATTGCCGTTGACCGGTCGCGGGCTGCAGGTTACCGGATCAAAATCTACAAATTCACCGTGGTACTCTGCGTGCGGCCCAGACCACAGCGCTCGCATTGCCGCAATATATTCATCATTGCGCGCCCCCCGGCGCTCCCAAGGGATACCCAGCGCATCAAATTCTTCTTTCATCCAGCCCACACCAAGGCCCAGCTCTACCCGTCCGCCGGAGAGACGATCCAGGGTCGCCAGCTCTTTTGCTAGAATAAGCGGATTACGTTGCGGCACGATCAAAATGCAGGTGCCCAGTTTCAAAGTCGGTGCAGCGGCCGCTGCAAATGCGAGCCAAACAAGCGGATCGGGGATGGGCGTTTCAGGCTCTGCAGGTATTTTACCATCCGGGGTATAGGGGTATTTGGAATCAATAGCGTCTGGCATGATGACATGCTCTCCGCCCCAGATTGACTCAAAGCCGCCTGCCTCTGCTCGACGACAAATCTCTAAACTGTCGTCGTGTCCAATGGCAATACTACTTGCAAAAGCTAAACCTACTTTCATCCCACTCTCCTTTGTTGTCTTGGTTTACCTTATATTACACGAGTCAACCGAGGCTTTTGACAAACTCTGGTTAAGATTTATGCGGCAACAAACCCGCTAATAATCTGGGCCTGCGCGCAAAACCGATCGCTGCGGCTACCCGCAGGGCCGACTCCAAAGGATAAGGCAATGTATGAATACCCCCGTGCAAACGCACCAAACCGGGCGTCGGCAACCTCGGGTGCAGCCAATCGTGCACAGTGAGTAACCCATTTAGCGCGCGCGATTGAGAGGGTGTCAGCGTTTCAACGCCCATCGCCGCTGCCCCACCAAAGGCCGCGGCAAAAACAGGATGATCCAGTGACCGCGTACGTGTAATGGCTGCGGTATTAGCACTGACACGCAGCGGTGTCGGATGTTCTGCAGCGGTTTGTCCCTGCTCTGCCCATTGCTGCGCTTGTAAGACTTTTCCCAAATATTGAGCAAGCTGATAGCTGCCCCCTTGAATGGAGACCACACTCCTAATCACGCCAAGGTCAGCTTCACGCACCGCACCACCATTTGCGCCAAGCAGTCCCAATCGGTCACACCATGTCTCCCAACCTGCCCGCGAACCCAGACGCCCTTGCATGGCGGCCAGATCTCGCTCGTTCAAGGCCGTTGGTGTCGTCGGTGAAACCAATAACGTGACGCTACCCAACAGCGCCGATGGCATCGCCTCAACCACCGCGTTCATGCTCGCCGTTAAACGCACTTCGCGGGCTTGCCCGGGCGCATATGCGTAGAGGCCGAGATCGATAGGCGCACCATCTGCAAAATCAATCAGCGTCGCCAGCACAGCCTGCGGCTGCGTCAGCAAATCCACCGGCGTCGAGGACCAAGACAAGCGCCCCGCCAGAGCAGGCAAATCAAACCACTCCTTTGGTGGCGGGCGGGTATCCAGCCAAAGCACATGCGCACCAGCCTCTAGCCAAAGTCGCGTGGGTGCCATCTCCGCCCCTGCGCCAAGCACAGCAATTTTACGTCCGCCTAGATTGAGACGGCCCTGCTGATCAAATCCGTTGTTGCACAACCACTTCAGTGAGTCCATCGCGGCATGGGTGATGACGTTTCTGGCCAACAATAACTCACTTAATTCGGCAAGATTAGATGCTTCCCATTGCCTTCCTTGATACGCCAGATCCGGAACCCATCCGGACTCTCCCGGAAAACTGTGGCTCAGCAAGCGCAGCGGCGGAGCGGTCAGCATCATCGCTTCGGACAAAGTCACTTCGCTAGAATCCACCCGCCAAGCCACCTGTGCTTGAAATTGAGTGATCAATCGTCGGGCGATATCAGCCCTATCTGGGCTGGCCAAACGCAATGCCTCAAAACTCGACAATATCTGAGGGTAATGACGGCGAAATTTAGGCAAGTCTTCGGTCAAAGTCAGCGCACCAAAAGCGCAGGGATAACACGCTGTCGCGTCCATCAGTGATTGATGCAAAACCGACAAGGCACTTTTACGATTGGCTAAAACCACCTGACCTGAAGAAAGACGATCCCACATAGGCTATGGCCTGCTGATATGTCGTCCACTAGACTAACATTGTCAGTGATCTGCAGTTTATTTTTCTCCTAAAAGGCCATCATCACAGCGTGGCGTTTGCGATACACTGATTTTTTGATTGGAGGGGTCACCCGTGAAAATAGGCGTTTTCAGTACATTTATGTCACCGATATGCTCACCATCGGTCATTAAAAGCATTGCGATAGCAGTTGAAGAAGCTGGCTTAGATTCATTGTGGATGGGCGAACACGTGGTCTTATTTGACAGCATGGAATTTGGATATCCCGCTTCGCGAGATGGCAAAATTCCAGTGCCAGAGGGCGGTGGCATGCTGGATACGGTTGCCACTTTTGGTTTTTTGGCAAATGCGACGACGCGCCTGCGACTGGGCACGGGCATTACCCTTATATCGCAGCGTCATCCGCTGTACACAGCCAAAGAGTTCGCCTGCCTGGATTGGCTTTCGGAAGGCCGGATCGATTTCGGCGTCGGGGTGGGCTGGTGCAAAGAGGAAGTCATCTCTTCAGGATTCAGCTGGCCTGACCGAGGCGCACGCGCAGATGAATTCTTAGACGTCGTTAATCGCCTGTGGACGCAAGAGTTGACCACTTTTTCAGGTGATCATTTTTCGCTGCCATATCCCTGCCGTCTCGACCCCAAACCCGTGCAAAAGAACTTACCTATTTTGGTGGGTGGACACAGCGCGCCGGCTTTGCGCAGAGCCGCAACCTATGGCAGCGGCTGGTACGGGTTTGCGGTCACACCAAAACAGACCGCCAAATTACTCGAGCAACTCGATCTGGCGCTTGCTGCCGCGGGTCGGCAGCGTAAAGATTTTGAAATTATTATTACCCCTCTGAGCGAAACACAAGCCGACCTGGAGGCATTTGCAGAATTGGGGGTAGACCGGCTGGTATTACATCTGGGTTCACAGCGACCGGAACGTCTAGAAAAACGATTGGCAGAGCTGCGCTTACGCGTTCATGAAAGCGCGTAATTTTCGCCAAAGGGCACTCAGCGCCACCGGGCAACCCAATTACCGAGCGCACCAAATCGGCGAAGAATAAGCCCGATCTACAGGTCCAACACCGGCTGTTTGACTGCGGACCCTCATGCCATTGGATGAATTACCATGATGTGTCTTGGCCAAAACCTCATCGCCGGTGACCGACTCATAACGTGCGTATGCACCCTAGGCCAGCAGAAAAAACCGGCCGCTGAACCAGCCGTTCTTGTGCCTGATAAGCATATGCTCAACAACCGTTGGCATCATCAACGCGTGCATCTAGAAGGTGAAACTGCAAATAGCCACCGCATCTAACATCCAAAAAAGATGAAAAAAGCTAAAATGTTTACTCGTTAAAACGGCTATCGCGGGCCGGGTTGGATATACTCTCGCGCCAAACATCAAACATCAAACGTCATTCGATATGAGCATCAAACTCATCGCCCTCGACATCGACGGCACATTAATGCCACCCGGTGCTGACTACAACGCTGTACCGAATCCGAGCATGACCGAAGTCATCCGTGATCTGATGCTCGCGGGTATATCCGTCGTGCTCGCAACAGGGCGAATGTATCCAGGCACAATACCTATTGCTCGCCATCTAGGCATCAATAATTCATTAATCTGTCAGCAGGGAGCATCCACTCATGCACTTGACGGAGAAGTGTTACACCGTGTTTGCCTTGATCAAGACATCGCGCTGGAGTTGGCGAAATTTGCTACCGCAGGCAACTGGCCCTACGCTTGGTTTGATGCTGAACGCTATCTGGTTTCACGCCCTAATCCTGCTTCACAACACTTCGCCGAGCTGTCCGGAGTCAACGTTGAGCATCACCCTCAACCCGAACTCAGCGGAGTGATCGCCACCGGCGTAGACATCATCAGCACGCACGCCGATTCAACTCGCATTTACGCCGACATAACAAAACGCTACGGCGACCGCGCGACTGTGCTCGACTTCCCCTCAGTCACCGCAATTCATGCACCACAAGCAAGCAAAGGCAAAGCACTCCAGCAACTAGCGGCAAAGCTTGGCACCGAGCAAACCGACGTGCTTGCCATTGGCGACAGTGTGAACGATGTCTCCATGCTAGAGTGGGCTGGGCATGGCGCAACGCCTGAGCACTGTGACCACTATGCTCGGGCAGCCGCTGATCAAATACTCAGCGGCAAAAATGTCGACGGGGTGGTTAAATTACTGCAAATAGTGCTCGCCGACACCCTGTCTTGATCCAACGCACCAGTCTACAAATCGGGCTTACGGTCACCGGCACATTTGGGTAGACTGCGCCGCTCGATTTCACGAAGAGCAACCCATTGATGCAACATCTGCATACCTCTCGCGTTTTGCCACAAGAGATAGACGGCCTTGGGCATATGAACGTGCGGTATTATCTCGCGCGAATGGAAACCGCCAACCGCACTCTGATCGACGGTTTACATCTTGACGCGGAAGCACTTGGCACAGATTTTCTGCGTCGTGTGGATACCTACACGCGCTTTAAAAGAGAGCAATTCGAGGGCGCTACTCTGCATACCCTAGGTGCTGTAATAGAGATCAACGAGCGCGGCATACAAAGCTATGTCGAAGTGCGCAACCCAGACACCCAAGAAACTGCAGCGACATTTATTCTCACCACTGCACTGACGGATCAATCCACACGTAAAAATCTGCCGTTTCCGCAGGCTGCCTATAGACAAGAAAAATCATCTAAAGCATCCATTCCCAGTTACGCCCAACCGCGCAGTTTGACCTTGGATACGCTCAATACGCACGTCACCCTGTCAGAACTGGAGGCCTGTATCCCGCAGATCAACACCGGCGGGATGATGAGTGGCCAGCTTGAAACCCTCGTTGAAGAAACCGATACAGATGTTGACGGCTGGTTACGCGAAGATCTCGAACTGATGTTTTTACCATTTGCAAAAATGGCGCAAAACAACAGTGACGCGCAAGGCCCGCCAGTGTTCCATACCGCAGATGGTCGCCGTGTCGGATGGGCTGTCATGGAATCTAGAACCCATCTATTTGGCCTGCCTCGGCTCGGTCAAACTCTGGCTTACTTCAGCGCTGATCTGCGCGTAGATACAAAATCGCGACTCTCACGCCGCTGGGCTTTTGCCCGTGACAGCCAGCAATTGCTGGGGATCAGCGACACCGTTGGGGTCTGCGTCGACCTAGACGCTCGACGCGCCATAGCTTGGCCTGATGAATTACGTCAACAAATCGAACAAAACCAACAACCCCAGCTCGCATAAGTAAGCCCGTGTTACCTGCGCACCACCCGAGTGCCCGCGACAAAATCATGCAAACAACGGCGCGCCGGAAAAAAGATCAACACAAGGTCTAACAACGGTAGTATCAAAATTGTCGGCACAACCAACGTAAACATCAGCGGAAAGAACAACGCTCGTACGCAGACTAATTTCCAAAACGGGGCAGGACCTTGCCCTGCAACGTTAGTTGACTGACTAACAATCGCTATTCCAAACGCCCGTTTACCTAGCGTCTGCCCGCGGTGCCAAAGGCCGTAGCCATTTAACAAAAGGTAGCTCGCAATCGCCAGACCCAAAAGCTGCACCATCCACAGATTAGACACATAGTCTTGGGCGTCCTCTAAAATACCCGTCATCAACACTAAAAGTAGGGTCAACGTCGGCACACAAATCGCATCCACAGCTGTTGCAGCCAACCGCCGTCGCCGACTGGCCAGATATAACCCGTCATTCATCCTCAGCAGCCATTTCAAAAACCAAGAAAGCGTTCCCTTGGCGTTGCTCGCCAACATACCCATAACCGGACGACACCAACAACAAGTCATCTGCGACCATCGGACCATGCGCGTCAAACGCACCACCTTGCGCAGGCTGGTCATTGATTGACTCAAACTTCCGCCAAGCGTCAAATGACCACAGTCGTTTCCCGTCAGAGGCGCGATAGATTTCTAAATATCCATCCATGCTGCCTGTAATGACTATATCGTTGGTCGCCAGCGGCGCAGCTGACAGTCCATACTCACACGCGACTTCGGCGCAACGCGGGTCTCGAGTGAAATGCCAGCGGACCTCTCCTGACTCCATATCCAGGGCGTATAAACCAGGAGATGCTTTACCCGGGGACGGAAAATCAAGCACCGACTTATCGCTAATTGGCGCAAATACCAACCCCTGTGCTTCATTTGCAGCCAACCCCCAATGCACCCCGCCGATAATGCCGCCACGGCCAATCCGCCGGGACCACACTAACTCCCCGTTAAGCGGATCGAGCGCATGCACCTCAGCGGACTTCTGACCTGCAATCAATAACTGACGCCCCGATGGCGTTGTTGCCAGCATCGTGGGGGCTCCAAAATCAACATCCGGGCCGGTAGGTTTCGGACAATTGGGATGATTAAGGGCCATAAGATTACAGGCGGCGGTGTAGGCATCGTCGGCCGTGAATTGCCGCTGCCAAATTATTTCGCCCGAATCTGCATGCACCGCAAACAGAGCATCACTGGTGTCTGTCGTGGGGTGCGAATAGTTCTGGCCGGTGCCGTAGTACAAAACATTTCGCGTGACATCGAAGCTTGGCGCACCCCACACCGGTGCACCACTAGGGCCATATTTTTGGACAAAAAACCAGTGGTCGCCCGTTTGCTGCGCCGGAGCTTCGATGGTTGGCCGGTACCAAATTTTTGCGCCCGTCGCGAGATCCAAAGCCGCCATCCCACCACTGGTTGTGCAACAGCCATAAAACGGATTGAGTGCCAAACCGACTTCTTGAGAGGCGATCGGCACATACAACCGAGCCCCATGAATCAACGGCGTGCCCGAGTACCAGGGTAACGGTTCATCATCTAAGTGCGTATGCCAGATCAGCGTGCCATTGGATGCATCTAATGCATATACGCCAGCGATTCGGTCATTGAAAATAAGTAAGTCCCTAGCCCCAACACGAGCATGCAGCAAGGCGCTGGCGATATACCCTTCATGGGCATAAAGCCACCGTTGACACCCTGTATCTCGCGCTAAGGCCACAACGCCAAGGCCGCTGTCGCCAATAAAGATGGTGTCACCGGTAACCAGTGGGTAGGCACGCGGCGTGGTATTGTGCAAACCGTAGGCCCACTTCAATTTCAATCTATTGACATTTTCAGCCTGTAAAACCGAACTGGACTGATAGCGCGTATTGCTCAGCGTGATCCCCCAGCCTTCGCTGTAGCTGCGATTGAAATTGGGTGTGCTTGATACATCGTCACAATTGGCCTGAACCTCAGCCACGCACAAGCTCAAAACCAGAATAAATACACGAACCATCAACTCTCCAAATTTGCCTGATGTCTCGTGCTCATCTGACTGGGTGATTGCGCGCCTGACAGCAGTCCTCTACCATCGACCGGCGGGATGTGAGTATAAGGGGGCCGATATCCATATTCAAAAAAAAACCACGGATATCAACAAATACGGGGATTTCATGTGTGGCAATATCTGGCGCTACTTCAGCCTCGGTTTATGCCTGGCCTTCAGCCTGACCGCTTGCAGTCAATCTCCGGATAGCAACACATTACAGGTCTTGTCACGCGTCCACTTCAATACCAACGTCAGCAACTTCGAGGATTCCAAACTCTTCTACGCCCAACTGGGCTTCGAGACCGTGTCTGGATTCCCGGATAACAATACGTTAGCCATGGCCCAAGCGGTGGGTATATCAACCCCTACCTCCTATGATGGTGCCCAAGGGGGCGCAGCGGGCGGATACCTCTTACACGGAGAGCTGATCGGCTTAGGTTTGACAGGCGGGGTCATCGATCTCATCGAATTCAAAATACCGCGCAACGACAGTCCACCTTACAGCACTGTAAATCATCTGGGCATGTCACGAGCGACAATGTTGACCAGCAATATTGCGGCCGACTATTTACACTTAAAGGCTCTGGGTGTTGCGTTTCTGAGGCCACCGATCAGCCGCAAAAATGGGGAGCGGTTCACCATTTTCACGGATCCTGATGGCACTTTCTATGAACTGCGGTCTCTACCCCGCTCCTCAACATCTGCATCAGCAAACGCAGCCGGCACCTACATCCAGCAATTAGGACCCGTCACCATTAACGTTACCAACTACGATAGATCTGCTCGTTGGTATGAACAACTGGGCTACCGGTTTACCAAACATATCGATCCGATCGAATCCTTAGAAGTCTCACAAGCTATGGGGCTGCAGACACCTTTTGAAATTAAAGGGGGCTTGTTTATACACAGCTATGACGGCTCCCAATTAGAGATTGTTGAGTGGAAAACACCCAAACTGTTAACGCCCCCTTACCCGATACCCATTAACCACCTAGGCATTCACAGAATTGCCCTATCCACAGCAGACATAGAGGGGGATGTAAAGAAACTACAAAGCCGCGGAGTGAAATTCATATCCGACATCACACCCTGCTGCTCGGGTGCGGACTCTTGGGGCAAAATCGTCGCTTTTTATGACCCAGACGGCACCATCATTGAGCTCGTAGAGCAACCGATGATGACCATCATGGCCAGACTGGCCCACGCACTCAAGTGACCTAAAATCAGCAAGCTGAACCCTCTATCACACAATCTGTATCAGTGATTATTACCGCAGACCCGCCCGTTACCCGTTACACTTACGCTCCCTTTGACATCACCAGGTTGGATCCGTGACCGAGCGACGCCGAGCGAGCACAGTATCTGAATACTACGACCTACAAAAACGGTTATGGACTCCCACCCCTGGCGCATCCAAACCATCCAGCGAACCTTTTAACGTGCGCTCCAGTGACGTATTCATCACCCCCTTTTCAAAATCCGGCACAACCTGGTTGCAGCAGATTTTCCATACGCTGCGTACCCGGGGTGATACCAATTTTGAGGACATCTCGGCGGTTGTGCCATGGCTAGAGGTCAGTCCGATGCTAGGAATTGACCTTAACGCCGAACAGCGCGCACATCCACGGGGTTATAAAAGCCATGCGCAAAGGGCTGATTTACCTCGCGGTGCCAAATACATCGTTTCGGTGCGACATCCAGCAGACGTCGCCTATTCGCTGTTCAAATTCATGGAGGGCTGGTTTATCGAGCCCAACACGATTTCGCTGGACGAATTTGTACGTGAGGTGTTTTTACCCGGCGCCTACTTTGACCATTTGCTCAGTTGGTGGCCCCACAGGCTAGACGATGATGTATTGTTTCTCACCTACGAACACATGTCAGATGATTTATCCGCCACCATCACTCGCATCGCCCAGTTCTGCAACATCCCAATCGATGAGTCGCTGCTCAACCTCACCTTAGAACGGGCTTCTTTTGCTTTCATGCAGCATCACAAAACTAAATTCGACGATGCTCTTTTACGTGCAAAAACCGAGGAGTCAGTGCTGCCTCATGGCAGCGACAGTGCCAAGGTAAGAACAGGACAAGTGGGCGACCGCGCGCGTTTGAGTGACACCCTTCGCGCAGACATTCAGGCACAGTGGGCAGCAAAAATCACACCCAAACTCGGCCTAGAACAATATGACACCTTACTCAAAGCCGTTTACCGTTGACTATAAATTCGCCAAATAATGAGGGCCTAAAAACCAAACCGGGGCGGCATTTTGTGCCTTTTATCGCAGCACTTATCGCGCTTGGTCCATTTGCTATCGATACCTATTTACCCGCTCTACCGAGCATGGCGCAGGACTTGGGGACCAACATCGTACGCACCAATCAAACCTTAAGTGCTTATCTGATCGGGTTCGCAATTGGCCAACTCATTGGCGGACCAGTATCGGACCAATTAGGGCGCCGTGTTGTGGGTTTAACCGGCTTGGTCCTGTTTATCATCTGCTCCTTAGGTATCGCGTATTCGCAAAATATTAACGTCATTTTAGCGCTTCGCGGAATTCAAGCCATCGGCGGAGGTTTTGCAACCGTGATCTGTTTAGCCATGGTCAGAGACGCCTACAGCGCAATGGATGCAGCGCGCCAGTTTCCAAAAATCATGATGGTTATGCTCACCGCGCCTCTCATTGCTCCGGCAATCGGAGCGGCAATGTTGCCACTTGGGTGGGCCAGCATTTTCTTGTTTTTGGCGATTTACGCTGCCGTATTGGGGTTGTTTTTAGCCTTCACCGCAGAGACCGCAACCCAACACGCGCGGACTTTTGATGCCCGGGAAATTCTGACCCAATACGCCAACGTCGTAACCTTGCGCATCAAGGGAAAGTTAGTTCCCCTGCGTTACATCTTTGCACAAGGATTGATCGCGTCGGTACTTATGATTTTTATCACGCATTCATCCTACATCTACATGGATTATTTTGCCGTTCCCGCAAACCAATTTGCGTTCTATTTTGGTGCCAATGTGATCGCCATGATGGTGGCTAATTTTCTGACCTCTCGATTAATGAATCGGATACCCATTTATTCTCTTTACGTTTGGGGGCGCAGCGTCCAGTTGTTGGGTATTCTAATGCTATCAGGCGTTGTTATATTCACCGACGCCCCACTCGCCTTTTTTCTTCCCCTCTTAGCAATTGTGATTGGCTGTAACGGCCTGATTGGACCCGCTGTTCAGGGTCTCTACCTTGCGCCATTTCGCGCGCTCAGCGGCAGCGCGACCTCATTGTTAAACACTTCTATTTTCGCGATTGGCGGGCTACTTGGCGCAGCATCCGGGTTGTTCTTTGACGGTACACTTCGGCCCATAGTATTTACAATGCTGGCTGCACTGGTGTTAGGTAATCTTGTCGCTTTAACCATCCCCAGAACCAGCCCAGAACAATATGACTGAAAACCACCGAGCGGCCAGAACCGACAAGCGCTATGCGCCCTAGCCGGCTTGCTGCTCAAATTCGAACCGTTCAGTGGTTACGGTAGCCTGAGCCGGTGCGGAGTAGCGCAATCCTGAAACAGTCTCCGGCGCAAACGCGTTATTCAATTCGGCTAGGCGATCTTCGGATAACACAACATCTGCCGCCGCAAAATTATCCTGCAAATGTTTTAACCGGGTGGTGCCCGGTATCGGCACACATCGAGGGTCCTGAGCCAAGCACCATGCCAGCGCAAGTTGGGCAACGGTAATGCCTAATTCGGCCGCATGCCACTTAGCAATTTTCAACAAGCTCAAATTTGCGCTGTAGTGCGGGTCACTAAATCTGGGAAACGTACGACGCAAATCGCTCTTATGATATTCATCTGGCGTAAGCGGATCATCCGCTAAAAAACCGCGACCGACGGGTGAAAAAGGTACAAACGTTACCCCAAGCTGCGCGCAGGCTTGGATCACCGCAATTTCGGGATTGCGGGTCATCAAAGAATATTCAGATTGCATGGCCGCAATGGGGTGCACCGCATGGGCTCGCTGAAGCATCTCTGCTGACATCTCCGACAACCCGATCATACGAATTTTACCCTCCTGAACCAAATCAGCCAGCGCACCAACAGAGTCTTCAATGGGCACATTGGGGTCAGGGCGGTGCATATAATAAAGATCAATCACATCGGTCTGCAGGCGCTTCAAACTCGCTGTACAGGCACTTTTGATGGCCTCTGGTTTGGCGTTAAGAGATCGTTTACCGTCCGCGAAGCCCATCACACACTTGCTGGCCAACACATACCGTTCCCGCCGGTCCTTTAACGCATCACCAATTAGTTTTTCATTCTCTCCCATCCCATAAATAGTCGCGGTATCTAAAAAGTTATATCCAATGTCCACGGCCTTTTGCAAAAACGCAATCGCCTCTTTACGCTCCTGGGCAGGCCCATAGGCATGGCTAAGATTCATACACCCCAGCCCAATCGGATGAACCTCTGAAGAGCCAATGTTTCGAGTGATGCCTGTCATAGTGTTCTGCTCCATGGATTAATATTCAGCTCAATAGTATGCGGCGCCCGGTTACCGCGAATTAACGGTTCTGGTCCGCAGCAGCTCGCAGCCGCTGAAGATTATCCGCATGCTCACCTTCGCTGAGCTTATACATTGATATCACCGCAATCATAGCCATCCACAAGGTCAGGATAGTCGGAACATAATAAAGACCCAGTTTATAAACCGCTTGGGACGACACCTGGCCCACATCAGCGCCCGTCGGGAAATCCGCCATCGCCAATACAAAAGAAGCAAATAAGAGCCCTAGTCCCTGCACACTTTTACGCACAAAAGTCACGCTTGAGAAAAAAACGCCTTCGGAACGCCGCCCGGTTTTCAACTCTGCCTGTTCAACCAAATCAGCCGTCATGGACGCATACAGAATCTGAAAGCAAATGATTAGCCCAACATCGATCACACCAGTGATCAGCACAAACCAAAACACAAACGGATCACCATTGTCCGGCAACACACCAACAAGACGCAAAAAAACCGGCAGCGGTGCGCCCAGAAAGGCGACCAGCCCCACCCACATAGCGGCTCTTTTTTTGCCGTACCGTCGTGAAAGTATCGGCGCCAAACCGCCGCCAATAACGGCCGCCAGAAAGACCCCCATTGTGATCAGGCCGGTTTGTTGCGAGGTGAATTCCCAAAAATAGGTATAAAAATAAAACGCCAGCGCGGCTGCAAGCCCAGTCGCAATGGCCCCTAACAGAGCACCGACAAACAGAGCGACAAACGAGCGATTGGACAGTGTTTCAAAAATCTCTTTAAATATCCGCCCCAAACTCATCTTGCGCTGCGGGGGAGGGCTTTTCAGATAGGGTATCCGCGAGTGAGTACCCAGCGCGGCAACCAATATCGAGATAAAAATAAGCACTGAGCCAACCGCACCCAACATTTCGTAGCTTGTAATATTAAAGCGACCGTCCGCAATGGTCGACGTGACCATGGCCGGAAAAATGAAAAAAAACATCATCACGGTCATGGTGTTGCCGCCAGTCCATCCGAAATAGTAGCGGAAACTGAGCAGCGAACTCCGCTCCTGATAGTCATCCGTCAATTCTGCAGCTAAGGCACTACTGGGCGTCTCATACAGCGTAATAAAGGTGCGAATGATCACTGCCAGAACCAACAAATACCAAAACAAACTCTGCTCGTCCCAGTCGGTAGGCGGGTTCCACAACAGAAAGTAGGACAGAGAAACGGGAATTAGGGCCGCATACATAAAGGGATGGCGGCGCCCCCAGCGGGACCTTAGATTGTCAGACCAATAGCCGACCACAGGATCTGAGAGCGCATCAAAGACCAGCGCTGTGGTAATGGCGATACCCACCAGATGGGCGTCTAACCCAACCACTTGGCTGTAGAACAACAACAAAAAATAGTCAAAACCGTTGTTTTTTACACCAAAAGCCACTGAGCCAAACCCATACGCTGTCTTTAGGCGCAAAGGTAATTTGTGTGGATTTGAGGCGTTCACCGCGTCAGGTGTTTCGGGGTTGGTCATATTTGTTGCCATCGCTTTTATCGCACCTTAACCGGTATCGTCCGGCGCAGAACGCCCACTCGAACTCTTTAAGTGGTCAAATATGCCCTGCCCGTTGAACTACGGTCAAGCAAAGACGTCAGTTAAACTCATCCGCACTCAAACAGCAGATGTTCGAGTGCTCATATGGCAATGCAATTCATCCGGTGTACCATGGTTTGTCCCTGCATTGGGCGTGAGTAGAAAAACATGCAAGAAACCCCTCAAAAAGATCGACACGTATTGCGCATTATCTTCATTGAGGGTGCAGCAAATCTGGTTGTTCTCGGGGCCAAATTAGCGGTCGGTATATCTACCGGATCGCTGGCCATCATAGGCGACGCCATTCACTCCTTTACGGATGTTCTCAACAATGGCGTAGCATGGCTGGTGGTGAAGCATTCGAGCGCGCCACCGGACGCAGAACATCCCTACGGCCACCGCAAGTTCGAGACCCTTGCCGTATTCGGCCTCGCCACGCTCCTGGCCGTATTTGCCTTCGAATTGGCCCTTCAGGCCATTCGCCGAGAAGATAGCGTTGTAACCACCGGCGGATGGGAACTGTTACTGATGCTTGCTGTGCTGGTCATTAATGTCGTTTTGTCTGCCTGGCAGCGTTTTTGGGCCCGAAAACTAAACTCCGACATTTTACTCGCCGACGCCAGCCATACGTTCGCTGATGTCCTGACAAGCACAGTTGTTATCATCGGATGGCAACTTTCGGCCATGGGGTACCAATGGCTGGATCAACTCTGCGCGCTAGGGGTTTCCGGCCTCGTTCTCTATTTGGCGTTTACTCTGTTTCGGCGGGCGCTACCCGCCCTGACCGATATGTCGTCCATCGACTCCGAAGCTTTGATTGCAACCGCAGAGGCCGTTACCGGTGCAGGTACAATACGTCGCGTGCGGTCTCGCTGGATCGGATCCGAGCGGGCCGTGGACATGATCATCTCAGTTGATGCCCATTTACCCATTGCTCAGGCACATGCCCTGGCAGATCAAATCGAAGACAGGCTAGAGGCACACTATGGCCTGCGGGATATTTCTATCCACATGGAGCCTAGTTCCGAGGTCAGGCTATGACCGAGGCGCAGCCCCGGATTGTTGTGCAACAAATGCCTCAATGACGTCACTGCCTAAGCTACTGCCGTCATTTTTGCCGATAGTCACTGCCGGCCAACGCCCATCTTTAAACATGAACAGCACCGTTGCGCCCTCATCACCAGCCACCAATGGTCCATAACCTCGATTAGCCAGTCCGATACGTACGTCCCCCGCATAATGCCATTGAGCCCCCACCCTCTGTGCGCCTTCAAGGATAATCTCCGTGTAATCACACGCATGAGTATGCGCCTCAACAACACAGCCCGGTGGATAGTAAACGTGAAAGATAGTCGGTGCAGATTCGTCCAGACCGGCACGGTACATGCGGGTAACAATACCGGAAGGTAATTCTATCGACTGCAGGTCATCCCAGTTGAAGGCCAAGTGCCCCCGACGACTCAAACTCTGCGCTGCAGCATCACTAATGCCCGGATCATTTTTAATCTGCTCGTCCATCCCACCCTCTTTTCACTACGTTTGCCGTAACTTGACGGCTCAGACGCCAAAAAACAAGCGCTTCTTGAACGTCGGTTCAACGCTGTACATGCAAAAAATGCAGATGCTTCTCGTACTGTTCTAGCAAATCGTGGAGCAACTGTTCTTTTGTCCAACCCATTAAGTCATAACCTTGGCCACCTTCATTGAGGTGCACCTCAGCGCGATAATAACGCCTATTCTGCGACGCTCCTGCGGTCACTAGCGCATCATCAGGCAGCGCGTAGGCACCACAGTGCACCTGATATTGAAAATGAGTTTCATCACCGTGGAGCACCGCAAGGGCAACCTGCTGGCCGTCTGCAGAGACTTCAACACGCGCATCCAAGCCCCGCTGGCACAACTCCTGTGCAAACATTTCCAGCGCGAGCCGAGCCTCATGGTTAATAAAAATCTTAACCGCATTTTCTGTTGGGTATAGCAAAAGATTGTCTAACCGTTCCTTCCAATCTGTCGAATGCGCCCCACCCGTCGGGGCGACGGTTGTCAGCAACAATGTCTGACGCTTGGCGTGATCAACAGAAAGGGCACGAACAAAACCCCATATGGCCGCCAGAATGGCCATCGAAAACGGTAACGCACTGGCAATTGCCGCAGTTTGCAGCGCCGAAAGACCACCCGCCAAAGAAAGTACCATCGCCGACAGCCCAATCATCGCCATCCAGAATACACGTCGCAGCATCGGCGTATCGTCGCGGCCGTCCGAGGACAACATATTCAACACCATCGCACCCGAATCTGCAGAGGTCACAAAAAAAACAATCACCATGACGATTGCGACCAGCGACAAAAGATCTGGCAATGGGAAATAATCTAAAAATTTAAACAACGCAATCGACGTATCCATTTGCACCGCTTCGGCTAATTGGGCGTGGCCCTGCGAGAAGATCAGCTCAATTGCGGAGTTTCCAAACACTGTCATCCAAAACAGCGTAAACAGTGTGGGCCCGACCAGAGCACCAAAAACAAACTCTCGCAATGTCCGCCCGCGAGAAATCCTGGCGATGAACAAACCGACAAAGGGCGCCCAGCTGATCCACCAGCCCCAGTAAAATATAGTCCACCCACCTAACCAATCGGTCGGCTGATACGCATATAAATTGAAGGTTTTCCCAACTAAATCAGTCAAATACAGACCGGTATTTTGCATGAACATCTGCAATAAAAAGACTGTCGGGCCCAGCAACAAAATACCCACCAGCAACGCCACGGCAAGCACCATATTGACCTCAGACAATCGCTTGATGCCGGCGTCCAAACCCAGCACCACCGAAATGGTCGCCAGTCCCGTCGTCACAACAATCAGGCCAACTTGAACAGCACTACTTTTGGGCACGTCAAACAGGTAATTCAATCCCGTGTTAATTTGCTCCACACCCAGACCCAAAGACGTCGCCACACCAAATGTGGTGCTGATGATGGCAAAGACGTCTACGGCAGTGCCAATTGGCCCATAAATTCTTTGGCCGATCAACGGATACAAAGCCGAACGAAGGGTCAGCGGCAAGCCGTGCCGAAAACTGAAGTAGGCCAAAATAACCGCCACGATGGCATAAATTGCCCAAGCATGCAGACCCCAGTGAAAAAACGTGAGCGTCATGGCTTCTCTGGCCGCATCCACCGTTCCACCCTCACCCAGAGGAGGAGACATAAAATGCATGACCGGCTCGGCGACACTAAAAAACATCAGCCCAATTCCCATGCCTGCCGCAAAGAGCATGGCAAACCAAGACAACAGGCTATAGTCGGGTTCTGAATGATCAGGTCCAAGTTTGATATCCCCAAACCGGGTCAACGCTATGCCACAGGCGCTGACTAAAATCACCGCAACCACAAGAACATAATACCAACTGCCATTGGCAATGATGCCGGCCTGAATATCACCAAACAGCTGATTCGCAACATCAGGCACAATCGCGGAGCCACCGATGACAAAAATCAAGACACAGGCGGAGATATAAAATACTGGCTTGTTCATCGGTGCCGCGTTTGGCGACGATGAGCTTAAGGCTTTTCGATCCGCATTGGTCATGTTTGCGTACCTGTATTGCTGACCTCTAGCAGCGGCCCCAGCGCGCGTTCTAACGGGGCAAGCCAAGGCTGAAAATTGCGCCACTGAGCAACACTATCGCGGAATATCGGTTGCCTTACCTGCTCGGAACTGGGTGTACGAACATTGCGTTTGGTCTTGTGAAATTGAACACACGACGATTCGAATGGCAGGCCACAGAAAGCAAGTACCCGTCGCACCTGCCCCTCAAGATCATCAACAACGTCTTCGTGATTCACCCGCAACACAAAACCTGGTAACACGGAATCCCAATGATCCATCAAATCTACATAGCCACGATAATAACGACCCAGATCTTCCAGGTCGTAGGAAAATTCCTGACCCTCTGCAAACAGCTGTTTGTAGCCGCTGAAACAGCACGCCATAGGACTACGGCGGGCGTCTATTATTTTTGCATTGGGTAAGATGAGTTTGATCAGCCCGATATGCCGGAAATTATTGGGCATTTTATCAACAAAAAAAGGAGCAGATTCTCGGTGAATACGGGTGCTTTCTATGTATTCGCCGCCTAAGGCTTGCAACCTGTCTTCATCCAAAGATGCCAGCGCTTGCGGGTATCCGCCCGATCTGCGCAGCTTCTGCGAAAGGGAAATAATATTCGGCAACTCCAAGGTGCCATCGATCTGACTGTGCGATGACAAAATCTGTTCAAGCAACGTCGACCCTGCTCGTGGCATTCCAAGCACAAAAATAGGATCACTCGCTGGCGCGCCTTGTCCTGCACGCCGAGCAAAAAACGCAGCGTCACACATTGCCTTGATCGCCTCAAATTCCTCTTCCATGCGATCCGCACTATATCGGCTTTGGTTTTTTTTGAAGCGGTTACCTCGCTCGTAATGCTCAAAAGCTAGCGCGTATTCCTGCTTGTCCTCACATGCTTTGGCAATTGCAAAATTCAAGTAAACACGATCTAGGTAACCAACGTTCGGATTAGACGCTTGAACCTGCATCTGCTCAAATTCGGCATCGCTGAAGACATAAGTTTTAAGATTAGCCAGCGCATGATACGCCTCACCATGTTCCGGATGATGCAGATTCACCTGTCGATAAATATCAACAGCCGCATCCCCGCGACCGGAAGTCTTCAGTGCATGCCCTTTGGTTGTCAGTGTGATCGGATCGTTCGGAAGATGCACAAGTACATCATCAAGCAGTGTCAGCGCCTGCTCATAGGCGCCCGTCTGCATGTACTCAACGGCGCACAACGACCTGAATTGGAGATTGTTTGGTGCACTCGCCAGCAGGGACTTTGCTTGACTCAACGCGGCTGAAAATTTTTGCCGTTTACGTAGCACTTGCACATAATCCATGTGAACCTGTTGGTTAGACGGATCAAACGCTAATGCACTTTCCAACAAAAACTCTGCATCATCTAACACACCTAGGCGCACAGCGACATCAGCTAACAAACGCATGCCTTCAACGTGACGTGGGTGCTCGAGCAGAAACTGGCGACATAGGGTCTCTGCTTTCACCAGTTTGTTTTGTGCCATAAGTTCCATCACGGAACGCAACGGCTTCGGCAGCGCCAACAACCGTTCCAGCTGCAGCTTGACTTGCAACGCCGACCGCTCCTTGCGCTGCGCATTTAATACGCTCCACTGTCCACGCAGCGCGCCCTCCAACGCTGGGTTGAGCTGTAACGCACGTTGGTAGGCCTGCAAGGCCGCGGTTTGATCACCTATATCCCGATGGCAATGGCCTGTTTCTTGATACGCACGGCTGTGCGAGGCAGACAATCTTTTTAGGCGGTCGAGAGTCACCAAGGCAAGGCTAGGCTCACCCTTGAAGCGAAGAGCAACCGCCAACAGGTACAGCGCCTGAGTATTTTCTGGCGCACCAACAAGATACTCTTCTAGGTCTGCGATGGCTGAAAGAATATGCCCCTGTGTGAGCTTGTCCTTAATGGCATCCAGCACACTTTGGTTGTCAGACATTCGCAATCATCCCAAAAAAAAACGGCGGCCCAGAACCTGAGTCGCCGTTCCATTGTCAAAGATCTCGACTAGAAGTCAAATGAGACCCGCAAGCCCATCGTCTGCGGTCGGGCATAGCTCACCCGCTGACGATCAAAGACAAAGCCATTGGAGAGCTCAGCTTCTTCGTCGAACAGGTTATCCACAAACAACTCCGCGGACCATGTCTCCGCGGCCACGCCTGCAGTAATGCCTACCAAAAACCAACTGTCTATCTCAGCATTGTTAATCACAATCACATCGCTCTGCGCCTTAGACGAGTAAGCCACATGCGGCATGATATGAGCCGTTAAACCACTATCCATTGACCATTCATACCGGGCACGAAGATTACCTTGGAACTCAGGCGCAAAAGCCAGTTCATCACCTTTGCGCACATCGCTGGTGGGTGTCGTGACCTTCGTGATTTCCGTGTCCAGATATGAAAACGCACCGGTAAGTGTCAAATTGTAAGACGCATTCCAAACGAAGTTACCCTCTATGCCAAAGATCTCCGCATCCGCGGCATTATCCGAGAAAAACAGGTTCACAATGCTCGGATCAAAGATGGTTGTCTGCAGACTCTCAACCTCTACAAAGAAAATGCTGCCATTCACCCTTAGGGTACGATCCAACAGGTCGAGTTTCCAGCCCGCTTCATAATTGACTACATCATCGGTGTCTAGAACAAATGGCACTGTATATCCGTTAGGTCCAGATGCACCGCCGGGGCGGTTCAACAATCCAGGGCGAAAACCTTCTGACCAAGTCGCGTACAGCATCGTATTATCATCAGGCGTCCAGCTAACGCTGAATTTACCAATAACTCCATCCGCCTTAGCCTTACTTGGCGCCTGCAGTGCACCAACAACTGCCGATGGCGTGCTGGGATCATCAATATCATCTAACGTATAGGTCACATGATTGTCGGTATTACAGCTTCCGCGGAAAGTGAATTGTCCATCCCCATTGTAGAGGTCGCTGATATCGGTACCGTAAGCATTATTGTCTTGTGCTGCGCCTGAATTACAAAAAGATGAATTTGCGCTGCCGTTGAAATCAACCTCAACATCGTACCAGCGGGCCCCTGCCGTCAACGACCAATTCTCGCTCATATCCCACGTCACCTCGCCAAACACACCCCTCTGGGAGTCTTCGCGTTTGACATCATTACGGAAAATGACATCGTCAGGGAAAGGACCAACATCTGAGCGGTAACCGGTATCAAACGCATAATTTGGCGCCCATGCGCCAAACGGTGCAGCGGCAACTGAGCCTGGATAGGTGAAATCGTTCAGTTCTTTGAGCACCAACTCGCTAAAGAAGACCCCACCGGTTGCACGCACTGAATGTTCAGCTGGTGTGACCACGCGAAACTCATGCGTCCACACTTCGGTATCTGTAGACGAATCGACAAACAAATTCGGTGCCTGACAAACGCCGCTCGGTGCCGCATCACCAGGATAGCTGACAGAGCCGTCACAGACATAATAGGGCAGATACTGACCTACAAACAGGTAGTCGGTATAGTCGACCACTTGATCTGTTTCGCGATCCGTAAAGGCGCCCGTATAGACCATTTCCAGAGCGCCAACGCGGCCCTCTACGGTCCAGTTCGCGTTCACAAAGTCATCTTCAACCCGATCCTCGGAAAAGCGTTGAATTTCGTAATCATCCAGATCTGGATCTGCGAAAAAGACGCCGTCCACCTCTAGAGATTGCTGCATCACTGATGCACTGACCGTCCAATCCTCATTCAGATCCCAAAGCGCACCCAAACGAAATCCTTCGTACTGCGCTTCATTGTGATTTTTCTTCTCGATCGCGTCGGCGTTTAAAAAGGTAACCCCTGAAAGATCCGCACCAGCCTGGAATCCACCTCGGCCTGCAGAGACCACCGCTCCATTATCTCTAACGGAACCCGCTGGCCGGAAACGAGCGCTATCACTGACGTTGCGAGTACCTGCAACCTGATCGATATATCCACCTTGGGTGTCGGTATAGGCCACCGCACGAAGAGCAAAATTTTCAGCAAGAGCCCAGTTCAAAACCGCTTCTAGATTTGCGCTTTCGTCACCGCCTTTAGTAAAGGATGTTCCCGCATCGACACGCCCATAGTTGCCCGAAGTATCCGGCTTGTTCGTGATCAAGCGGACGTTTCCTGCCTGAGAGCTGGCACCGAAGAGAGTGCCTTGAGGTCCCGAAAGTACCTCAATACGATTTAAGTCAGCGGCATAAACGTCTAAGTTCCGGCCTGGCTGCGACAACGGCTGTTCATCGAGATAAAATGCCACGTTCGGCGCAAGCCCCGCGACACCCGCGGTTGTTAAGTTCGGGGTGGTCGAAGCCAACCCACGGATATAGATGGTGTTCTGTCCAGGCCCACTACCGCCAGCCGTGACACCCGGCATCTGGATCAAATAATCCTCGAGATTGGTCACCCCTAACTCATCGATCGCCTCCGACGTCAGCGCCTGCACAGCAACCGGCACGTCTTGCAGAGGCACGGCACGTTTGGTGGCTGTCACCACAACTTCTTCAATAACTCGAGATTCCTCTGCAGCGGCGAAGGGCACGACCATTGAAGCCACGGCTGCGGCCACGGCTTGATTCATTTTTGTTCGTTGAATTTGCAAAGATACTCTCCAAGTATTTAGTCTTCTATTTTTCTAATCGATTGTCGTCGAACTATCTTTTTGTCTGCGGGATTCGAAGCGGTACCTTTTAAACCCACTTTAGGGGCAAATTGCCCCATAAGAACCCCAAAAAAAAACATTTTACGACTCACCAACTGGCCATCCTATCAAAATTTCAAGATTTTTACATAGTGTCCTAATCTTTTTTCACGCATATTGTTAACGCCCCTAAACAATTTTACTTATACTAAACACCCGCAACTAGGGCTAAACTGTGCCTCTTTCATTGGCTGACTCCGTGACCCAAATAAACCAAGAGGATCAAGTCCTCGTTAATCTGCGAAAAATCATTCGTGCTACCGATCTCCATTCCAGGCGATTGAGCAAACAAGCCGGACTGACCACACCGCAACTCTTAATCCTACAAGCCATTCAGGAATTGGGCGGTGTCTCTATTTCAACGCTGGCGAAGAAGGTCACACTCAGCCAAGCCACCGTGACCACCATCATCGACCGATTAGAATCACGGACCCTGCTCAAACGCCAGCGCAGCACGAAAGACAAACGCGTCGTACATCCGGCGCTCACCGAACTCGGTGAGCAAATGCTCAAGCAAGCACCAACCCCCCTTCAAGACCTGTTCAGCGAACAATTTGAGGCCTTAGAAGACTGGGAAAAATCGATGATTGTTGCATCCCTGCAGCGGGTTGCGGCAATGATGAATGCAGACAAAATCGACGCTTCACCGATACTTCATGTAGGGGTAGCAGACGAGTTAGAGGGCACCACAGCTACCAAGACGAATCCGCCGCCGAAGATCCACTCATAAACCAGCGCAATCCCGCGCTAAAGTTTGTCAACCGGTGCGCCGGCCGGTGCTTGGTGTATCGGTTTTTTAAACAGAAGCAATACACCTAATGTGAACAACAGCAACAGTGCCAGAAGTAAGTAGCTGTCGGGATAGTTCGCGGTTTCGGAAACTTCGCCAAATAGCTTGGACCCCAACGATACCCCCAAATTACACGATGACATATAAACGGCGAACTGGGTTGCTGACACCCGCTTTGTGCAAATGCTCATCGCAATGGCAATCACACATACGCTGGCCATTGGATCTAGCAAAACCCACAAAGCTAACATCACAAGCACATAGGTCTCATCGACCCATAAATGTTCGGTCTGCGCAAGCAACAGCGCGTGCGCAAAAACCACCGCTATGGTCCATATCGACATTTTCTTGATGCCAAACCGATCGATCAACGGCCCCAGACCCAGCGCAAGAAACGCGCCAATCAACCCCATTGTCGCCACTAAATTAGACCAATCGGAAACCGCCAAACCAAACAATTTGACCGCCGCAATTGGCATAAGCGCATCGCCATAACCGTTTACTAACCCGTAGAAAAACAGGATCAGGAATACCGTCAAACTACTTCTTGACCACAAAACACCATTCAACGCTTTGATTAACGCTGTAATCGACGTCGGCGCAGGCACCGCAGCATGGTGCTCACCTTCATTCCAAGGAAAACGGCGCTCGCCTTCGCGCTCGCGGATATAAAAAAAGCCAAGCAAGACAATCGCGCAAACAATCGCGCCAAGCACAGCGGTCGGCCCAAGACCCACGGTCGTCAAAAGCACGCCACTCAGTGCAGCCGAACTGGCCCAGCCTATGGCTTTGCCAAACATCATAAATGCATTCACACGCCCGTACTCTTCTTCGGGTACCAAGTCAATGGCCATCCCATCCACTGCAACGTCTTGAGTAGCGGCAAACAGCTGAACCGTCGCTGCGAGGAACGTCAGCATCACCATCTGCTCGAGCGGATCATCAATGATCACCAACAAACACATCGCAACGGTCATCCCTAGTTGCGCACCCAGCACCCAAGGCCGCCGCAAACCCATTGCAGGGAACTGGAATCGGTCCATGAGCGGACCAGTTGCAACCTTGAACACCCAAGGCAGCACAATAATCGCTAGATATGACGCAATCATCGATGCGGACATGCCTTTGCTTGCCAACCAAGCCGGCATGGCGATATTCAACAGACCTTTGGGGATTCCCTGCGCGAAGTAAAGCAGGCCGCAGCTGCCATATCGAACTGCAGAACTCCGAGATAAATACATCCTTGCCTCCTTAACTCATACTAGTTTGCACTCTCGCCAGAAAAATATTCACGGGTCAATTTGAAGACCACAGGCGCGAGCAATATCAAGGCCAGCAAATTTGGTAAAGCCATAAGCGCGTTTAACGTATCCGCCAACAACCAAACAAAATCCAGTTTGAGAACAGCACCCAGTGGGATGGCAGCCACCCACAACAACCTAAACGGCCACACCGCCTTAATGCCAAATAAAAATTCAACGCATCGCAACCCATATACGCTCCAACCCAAAATAGTTGTGAACGCAAAAACAACCAAACCCAAGGTCACAATAATTGCGCCGCCGGGCAAAGATTGATCAAACGCCGCTGAGGACAACGCGGCTCCAGACTCACCCGTGGTCCAAAGGCCCGATATAATAATTACCAGCGCGGTGATCGTGCAGATCAATAGCGTATCAATAAACGTGCCCAACATCGCCACGGAACCCTGGCGGACAGGATCAGTCGTGCGTGCACAAGCATGCGCAATCGGCGCAGAGCCTAAACCCGCTTCGTTAGAAAAAATCCCCCTTGCAATACCAAACTGTATCGCCGCGGCGACCGCCGCACCCGCGAAACCGCCTGTCGCAGCCGTGCCGGTGAAGGCGGTTTCTATAATCAACCATAGCGCGCCAGGCACCGCAGATGCATTCATTAATAAAATGCACAGGCCGCCGCCCAGATAAGCGATCGCCATAAATGGCACCATGCCGCCCGCCACTCGTGCGATGCGCTTAATTCCGCCAATTAAAACCACTGCAACCAGCGCAGCCATGATCAAACCAACCCAGAGGGGAGAAAGGCCAAAATTACTATGTAGCACCGCAGAGACAGAATTGGCCTGCACCATATTGCCAATACCAAAGCCCGCAATCGCACCAAAAACAGCAAACGTCGTGCCCAGCCAAGCCCATTTAGATCCCAATCCGTTTTTAATGTAATACATGGGGCCGCCAACGTATTGGCCTGCCTCGTCTGTTTCGCGGTACTTAACAGCTAAAACCGCTTCCGCGTATTTAGTCGCCATGCCAACCAAAGCGGTACACCACATCCAAAAGATCGCTCCCGGACCACCTAACGCAATCGCAGTAGCAACGCCGGCGATATTGCCGGTTCCAACCGTAGCGGAGAGCGAGGTCATCAACGCGTTGAAAGGCGTAATATCCCCTGCATCTTTCGATTGCCGGCCTACCCACAACATCCGAAAGCCATAACCCAGTCGCCGCAGGGGCATAAAAACAAGCCCAAACATGAGAAATAAGCCGGTGCCCAGAATGAGCACGAGCATGGGTATACCCCACACCAAACCGTTCAGATCAGCGACTAACGTTCTGACAAGTTCCATTGTCTACTCCTTAACTTGTATCTTGAGGATTCATCGCAGCCAACCTCACCCGATGGCAACGACTGGATCTAGGATCTATCCCAACTGCCCGCCCGCATCTCAAGACTGCAAAAAATCGCAATCTTAAGTGTAACGATAAGGCGGGCCAGCTTTGAGCATATCTTGATTGTATGATTTGATAATCGACACCACTCGTGTTCGCAAGGCCGAACCCATCGCTATCTGATCCCAGAATTTTTCAGCCGCCTGCTCGACTTGCACCCACTGCTCATCTGGAATGCGGGTTAGTTGCAGTTTATCCCCTTGCACTCTTAGTTTCGCTTCTCCCCCCCAGTACCACCATTGACGGTAATAATGCGACTGGTCGCAGCATACCCGGAACAACCTCTGCAGATCCGCGGGCAACGCTTGCCAACGAGCCATATTGACGAAAAAAGAACCTGCCCATGCGCCAGAGATATTATTGGTTAAAAAGTAACTGGTTACATCCGCCCAACCTACCGTGTAGTCCTCAGTGATGCCTGACCAAGCGACACCATCAAGCTCCCCGGTCTGCAACGCAGTCTGAATATCCTCCCACGGCAAGGTTACCGGCACCACACCAAATTGGGTTAAGAAGCGCCCTGCCGTAGGAAATGTAAAAATACGCTTACCGCGCAAATCATCCAGCGAACGGATCGGCTTTTTAGTCGCAAAATGACACGGATCCCACGCACCGGCACTGATATGCTGGACGCCTAATTTTGCATATTCTTCACCCCATATTTCCTGCAGTCCGTATTGATTAAACAGGACCGGCACGTCCAGCGAATAACGCGACGCAAAAGGGAAATAACCCCCAAATACCGACAACTCAGTCGGCGCGGACATCGAATCATCATCTGATTGAACCGCATCTATCGTACCGCGCTGTAACGCCCTGAATAATTCACCCGTCGGAACCAGTTGATCCGCGCTATATAGATCAATCTGCATCCGCTCGCCGGCAATTTCATTAAACGCATCAATGGCGGGTTTGATCACATGCGCGGCAAGCGCTGACCCCGCATAAGTTTGCAGCCGCCAGCGTATTTTAGCTTTGGCAAGTGTGGGTGCTGATAGTGCAGCTGTGGTCAACGCCCCGGCTTTAATGAGCGAGCGGCGGCTTGTCTTTTGCATCGGCGTCAATCCTGATTGAGTTTTCAACCCTAGTATATTTTTCCGGGTAACCAAAGCGCCAATTGCGGGAAAAAGATCACCAACACAAGGGTCAGCAACATCACCAAGGCAAACGGCCAAATCGAGCGATAAATATCGCTCAGTGAAATCTCCGCAGGCGCCATTGCGCGCATCAGAAATAAGTTATATCCGAATGGTGGGGTAATGTAAGCAATTTGCGTTGTGATGGTGTACAGCACACCATACCAAACCAGATCAAATCCCAAATAATCAACCAGCGGGATATAGAGCGGCGCAACAATCACCAACATCGCCGTATCGTCTAAAAAAGTGCCCATCACCAAAAAACTTAACTGCATGAGGATCAGAATGGTCAACGGACTCAGCGCCAAATCCTGCACAAAAAAAGTAGACAGCGCCTTTGCAGCGCCTAAACCATCAAAAACAGCGCCAAAACCGATCGCTGCCAAAATAATCCACATAAACATACACGTAATTATCAGTGTTTTTTTAAGCACCGCATCGAGAACTGCTCTCGACAAACGCCCGGTTGTTGCGGCCGCCAGCAGCGAGGCCATCGCGCCGACCGCAGCGCTTTCAACCAACGACGTCCAGCCGTTGAGAAAAGGCACAATCATGACCGTAAAAATCACAAGCGGGACTAACCCCGCTCGAATCATGCGCCTGCGCTGTGCAGCTGTTGTTGGTGATACCTGTGTGGCCGGTCCAAGCTTTGGATTAACGTAGCAGCGCACCGCAATTAATCCAATAAACAGCGCCGCCATGAGTAAACCGGGAAGTACACCGGCAAGCCACAATTGCCCAACGGGCTGGCGTGCGATCATGGCATACAGCACCAAAACCACAGACGGCGGCACCAAAATGCCCAATGAGGATCCAGCTTGAACCACACCCGTTACAAAGGTTTTGTCATAGCCGCGACGCAGCAATTCAGGCAGCGCTATAGATGCACCGATCGCCATGCCGGCGACGCTCAGACCGTTCATCACGGAAATCAGGACCATCAATCCGATGGTGCCTATGGCCAAACCACCCGGCACACCGCCAAAGGCCACGTGGAAAATTTGGTACAGATCTTCCGCCAAACCACTTTCGGAAAGCGTATATCCCATCAACACAAACATCGGCAACGTCAGCAGCGGATACCATTTCATTATTTTCATCGCCGCGGCAAAAGGAATATCGGTACCACCCGTGCCGTATAGCAACACCGCCGCGAGCGCAGCAACAAACCCAATCGCGGCAAATACACGCTGACCGGTCAACAGCATTAACATCATGCCGCCAAACATCATAAGCGCGATAAACTCGTAGCTCATGCGACAGGCCGAGGCAACAACAACAATAGATCCCTAGCCAGCCAAGCCAGGCTCTGTATCAGCATTAAACCCAGCCCCGCTATAATCAACATCTTCACGGGCCACAAATAGGGGCGCCATGCAGAGGCGCTGCGCTCTTGGTACTGCAGCGCATACTCCAGGCTGTCTAGACCCCCGTAAAACATGACCCCGAGATAAAACAATAAACAAAAACTGGTTAATGCATCAAAGCACGCTTTGCGGCGAACGCTCCAACGGTGGTAGAGCAGATCCATACGTACGTGCCCATCTTGTTGCATGACATAGGCACCGCCTAAAAAATAATATCCCACCAATGCAAACTGAGCGCCCTCCAGGGTCCACAACGACGGCGTTGCGAAGATACGCGCCGCAACCGACCAAAGCAGAATGAACATGATCAGAAATACCCCGTAAACCACGGCTGCGCCGATGCGATGATTCAATGCAGCCGCAAAATCGATATAACGCTGTAAACAAAGCCTGATCACTCGCTCAGCCCACTCCTGAATTCACATTTCTTCAACCTAACCGCTGGTGTCACGCAGACAGTGCATCACTATTAAGCCCTTGCATCCGCAGCTAGCGAAACTGGACAGCTACTCAGGACCAACGCCACGCCGGCCAAAATACGCAGGTCCGGTTTAAATCGCAACGCAGCCCCAAGGTCTGCACCCACATCATCAAGCGCAGAAAACTCTCAATTGATCACTACCGGCGCTTGGTGGACGTGCGTACCCTGCTGTATTGTCTGCAAAATAAAATGCGCCACGCTGGCCCGGGAAACAATGCCATTACGCCACACCGAAGGCGCAACCAACACTTGATGCGCCTCATTGCACCGGCCGTTGGTGAGGATACCCGGCCTGACGATGGTCCACTGCAGAGCGCTGGATTGGACGTGTTGCTCTTGCAGGTTTTTATCCGCGTAAGCGCGCCCAAACACCCAGTTAAATCCAATGCGCTGCAGCGGATGAATCGCAGCCAGTGAATCACCCGCACCAAATCCTGTGACCACCACCAGACGCTCGACGCCCTCGTTTTGCATGGCGTCAATCACTATACGAGTGCCTGCCGAAAATACGGAAATCGGGCCGGTCAACATGCGCAGATCCAGCGGCACTCCCAGCGATAGCACAACAGCATCCATACCCCTGACGGCCGCCCGCACATCACCCGAATCGGTCACATCGCCGCGGAGATACTGAACACCATTGTTGACCCCCTGTATCGTATTGCGCGAAAACGCGAACATCGACCGCCCAGCTTGGCGCCCTAGCTCCACAGTTTGCAAGCCAATTCCCGAACGCCCGCCGATCACTAAGATTTTTTGCATCTCTAACTTACCCCTTCAACAATTGGTCACCCAGCCTGAGGGTATACATTAACCCGTTAGGGAAAAGGAGAGTTAAACTCACTGGCCATGCATATTTGACAAACTCCTAATAAAGTTGAAGAATCAAGGGCCGGTTCACACGTTACTCACGCTTATTGTGCGGGCGAGATATCAAGTGCGACAGGCTAAAATAAAATAGAAAGGGGATAAGGTATGAGATTTTTATTGAGCGCATCAATTGCGTTCGCTGTGATGTTGGGCTTTCCACTACCCACAATCGCTGCCGATGAAAGTGTCGCGATCGAGGAGATCGTGGTTACCGCAAGAAAAAGGGAAGAATCGTCGCAGGACGTGCCTGTCGCAATCACCGCGCTCAGTGCAGAGCTTGAGAGCGCATCAATCCGAAACCTGACCGACCTGAACGGTTACTCCCCCAACCTGATCATCAGCGAGGATGGCAGCCGCGGTGGTGGTGGTGCCAACATCAATATTCGCGGCATCAGCCCAACCCGCACGGACGACAACTCCTTTGATGCCCCTATTGCCGTTGTCATAGATGACGTCTTTCTGGGCAGCCTTGCGGGCCAGGTCATGGAAAACTTTGACCTTGAGCGAGTTGAGGTGCTGCGCGGGCCACAGGGTACCCTGTTCGGCAAGAATACCGTTGGGGGTGTTATTAACGTCATCCGTAGCCGACCTACCGGCGAACTCGGTGCACGCTTTAAGGTCACCGCGGGTGAAGACGGTCAGCAGGAACTGCGAGCTGTTGTAAATACCGGCCTGACTGAAGATTTGTCTCTGAAATTATTTGCCACCGACATCAGCTACGATGGCGCTCGAAAAAATCGCACCAATGGCAATAAATTTGGTGATCGCGACTACCAAAACTTAGGCGCTACCTTCCTATGGGAGCCTAACGATAAATTTGAAGCTCTGTTCACCGCTGAGATCTTCCGCGACGAGGGCACGCTTGATTACTTCCATACAAACTACAACGCAGCCCCGGGCGTACTGGCGCCACCCCCTCCGCTTGCTGACGGCACACCGTCTCCTGAGCAGGATTTCAGCGGCGGTTTTGTAACCTGCACCGTTTTTCAACAATGCCGGGATAGTCTCGACACCCCAAGCTATGCTGAAAACGACAAAGACAACGACTTCAAACTCGATACCGATGCTTTCACGCTAAAAATGGTGTACGACATCAACGAAAATCTGTCGCTAACCTCCGTCACGTCTCATCGCGAACTTGACGAGTATCGCTTCTACGACTACGACGCGTCAGCGCACCCGTTCATTACCATTGAGCGCTGGAATGAATATGAGCAAACCAGCCAAGAATTTCGTCTAGACGGTCAATTTAACAACGTCACCTTTACAGCAGGTCTGTACTACTTCAACAACGAATTCACCCAAGACTGGGTCACCGGTGACGGGTTCTGGGCATTTGTTGGCGGTGGTTTCGGCGGCTTATCAGATCCTAACGTCTGGGGTGCTTGTGTAGCAGGCGCGCTCGGAGCTTTGTCATGCGACCCTGGCATCAGCAGCGTACCCGCTGGTGAGGATGTCACGCAGGTCTTGTACGAAACACAAGAAACCACTTCTTACGCCGCATTCGCGCAAATGGATTGGTCAATCACTGAAGATTGGATTTTGACCGCAGGCCTGCGATACACGTACGAAGAGAAAGACTTTGTCGCCGGACAAGCATACCTCTCTAACGTAGAGCGGCAGCGTCTGCGCGTCTTCCCCGGTGGCTATGCAGATCTGGACAACGACTGGAACGAAATATCACCAAAAATTGGCCTGACCTACGTCATTAATGACGAATCAATGGTCTACGCCACCTACTCCGAAGGCTTCAAATCCGGCGGCTTTTTTGGCGTCAATCAGAATATCTCTGATTTCAATCGTGACCAATACGATCCCGAATTTGCCAATAACATCGAAGTTGGATACAAATCCCAGCACCTCGACAATCGTCTGCGGCTAAACATCACTTACTTCCGCAATGAATTCGAAGACAAGCAAGAGTCTATTGTTGCTTTGGACGCCAGCACCGGCACGGTAGCCAGTCGCTTCGATAACGCAGCTAACGTGCTGTACAAAGGATTTGAAGTTGAGACACAGTTTGTCGTGAATCAGTACCTGCGGTTGTTTGCCAACTACGGATATCTTGATGCCAGCTATGAGGAATTCGAAACGGATATCAATCCAAACGACAACCTGAACGTTGTGCAAGATGCATCCTTCTTAACACCACGTAATGCACCAGAAAACACCCTTGGTTTGGGCGGCACGCTCTCAGTACCCATGGGTGCAGGCACTCTGGAAGTCTTTGGCAAGTACACTTGGATTGATGAAATTGAAGCCAGCCTGCTGAACCTCAATCAATCACGGGTCAAGTCTAGAGACGACGTCACCGCAACCATAGGCTACTACACCAACAACTGGTCGGTATCTGTATTTGGGCGGAATCTGACCGACGAGCGGTTTGAAGTGTTCCAGCCCATCGCAACCTTGTTCGCTGCGGGCATTGTGAATCGCCCACGCTCCTTTGGCGTTGAGTTCACCTACGAAATGTAGACCTGTGGCCCAACCACAAATGAAGCGCTTAACCGGCGCCTCATAGTTAAAAACCCCGGTCTAACCGGGGTTTTTTCTTTGCGCAGCAAAATTATTTTTATAGCCAGACTTGCGGCACTTCAACTTTCCTGCCATACAAGCAATTTACACTAGAGCCGTTTTTCCAAGCATTGCAGCGAAGCTTGTCCGCCCGAACAGTTATCAACCCTCATGAGAGAAGTCCCCGCATGTTTAAGCCTTTTCGCATCAGTTCCATCTACGATAGGTTCTCCAGACTGGCCCCCGTAACCGGCAGATGCATTCTCGCCGGACTCACCATCGGGGTAATGTCCTGCGCCCACACTCCCGCTGAGCGCAATACAGACAAGGCGTTAAAAACCGCCTTCAAAAAAGATTACCCGAGCCTCACCCCGCTACAGGGCCCGCTAAACCAACAGGATATGCCGCATCGAGTACGTCATAAACCAAGCGGTATAATTCTGCTCTATGCACCCACCGGAACGTTCATGATGGGTTCACCCGAGTCAGAAGCCAAACGCGACGCTAACGAGGTTTACCGGCAAGTCGAGATTAGCCAAGGGTTCTATTTAGGCGAAACTGAAATAACAGTTGGTCAATATATCAAGGTCATGGGGCGCGACGCTGTCGACCGCCAGGCACCCTATATGGACAAAAACAATAATCCCATCACCGGCATATCTTGGGTCGACGCGCAGGCGTTTGTAGATCAATTAAATAAGCGGTGGGGGCCAGGGTGGCATTTACCAACCGAGATACAATGGGAGTATGCCTGTCGAGCCGGCACCGTCACGCCCTTCTCTTTTGGTGAAAATACCACATCTGAACTCGCCAATTATGCCCACCGGTACCCCTATCTCGGCCGGGTTGGCGCCCGCACAGACAAAAATCCTGTCCCCGTCAAAAGCTACCCTGCAAACCCCTGGGGCTTTTACGAACTGCATGGCAATGTCTGGGAATGGACCGCAGACCTGTATCACCCTAACCCGGACAAACCAGCCACTGTCAGCGACAGCACCGGGTTTCCCAGAGTCATCCGCGGTGGCTCTTATACCTCCTCGGGTGCGTTATTGCGCTGCGCCTATCGCGACGGCTACCCGCCGCTCGCCAGCCTCGGCCCCAAGTACGGATTGCGAGTGGTGCGCGCCCTGCAAAGGTAGCCGTCCGCAGCTGTCGTCGGCCATAGTCTATAAGGCAGCCATTGGCAGGCTGGCGGTCAACACTCTGTCTTGCACTGTGTCAGTCCATGCAAAAATCAGGCTCTGATCTGAGCGCACCATCTGCGGGAAACCGCTGGGACGATCATCGCGCGTTTGCCCAATCACACGAACAGGGCCCAGCTCGCCGCTCGCAGAGATAAGACGAACACAAATCTCACTGCGATTATCCGGCCACCGTCTGACCCAACTTACAGCCGCGGAGCCCTCTTCAAAGAGAACCACATCTACCCGACCAATAGCACTTTCAACATTCACATCTATGGGTGAAGCAAAGCTTACGCCACTATCGTTGGAAAAAGCGGCCCTCACTCGAGGTTGATCGTTGGCCGCGGTGAACCAAGCCACAGCAACTTGATTACGCACGCCACTGATTGCCGGACCATTAACCGGGCAACCTGGAATGATCCAATTATCCTCTGATACACGCGTTTTAAGCGCGCTCGCCCCATGCTCCAAATGCGCCACGTAAATATCTCGGACCTCAGCAGGCGAGCGATCACGGTAGACAACCAGAGGGCCAAGATCTGTCAGCGCCACATCGGTTTGACAACAATCACAAACCTGCGCATCTATTAATTGCTGGTGTTCGAGAACTCCATCAGCGCCCACACGTGCAGCGCGCAGGGTCATGGCGCCGCCACCTTCCCCGTGATCGTGATGCTGTCCCGCCACCATGTTGCGTCCATCCAGCCAAACCAGACCCACCTGCGCTTTCCACGGAAAAACACTGACAAAACCATGCTCGGTGCGCGTGTTATCCAAATGTGGCGTCATCGCAGATGACCAGTGACTACCGGCGGTATTTGAGAGCGCTACCGCAACATCATAAGCGTAGGTAGCCTCACCACTTTTAACCAGCCAGTGGGCCGCCCACAAGGTGGGCGTAATGGGCGTCACCGAAGGAAAATCAGCCCAGTTTACAAACCAGTTGTCGCCTTGGGAAACCTGCTGCGGCTCGCCCCACTGCGCCGGATTCAAGCTCGCGAAACGCAGGCCCGCACCGCCCTGGGGGTTCATTTCTATCCAGCTCAACACAACTTCACCGTCGGGGCCCAAAGACAGATTAGGCTGGGCAGAGTTTGGACCTGCAGGTGATGCCAAAAGCCGAACAGTCTCGTCAGAATGCGTGCCCGCAGCGCCCCCGCAACCGACGACGCTGATCAATAACAACCCCGCGGCAAAGCATTTTAATATCAGGGGTCTGCGCAGGTGAGTCAGTGCAAATTCCTTCATCAATGCTCCCAAAGGCGTAATCGATAATAGGGTGTTTTAATCAACCGCCACCCGGGGTTTGTACAACGCAACCGGCATAATCCAAGGGCTGGATTTTCCGTCGTAGTCCGGCAGCCTCGCGCGCACCCCAACCGCATCCGCTCTGCTGGCAAAAGCGCCTAGAACCAGCGCATTCAGGCGAGTTTCGCCCCCAACAATAATCGGCACAATTTCAAGCTGCACCGCCTCGCGCTCCAACAGACCCGAGGCTGACAACTGCGATTGCACATCGATAATGCGTTGGTGGTTACTCAGCGCAATCAACTGCATGACATACCCAGTGTCGGGCAACTCGTTTATCCAAAGGGCACCATCAGAAGGTTTATCGCCAACACCCGGCGAGGATGCATTGGGACGCTGCGGGTCAGAGTTCAATGCAGCCACATCGACCGGCTTGGCGCTTGGTGCCTCTGCGTCGCCGCGCGATGCAGTTGCGGGTAATTGCTCATCTTTGGCCGCAACCGCTGTGGAGTCGGTTGACGCTTGGTCCTGCACACGGCCTTCGCTGCGCATCAACAGCAGGTTATAACGAGCAACTTCAGACCCCTTCTGCGAAGCCAAGGTATACCAATACGTGGCTTTTTCATCACTTTGCGGCACCCCTTTACCCTGTCGATAGACT
>Ga0115569_10000027_pt1 | contig 121561 bp, 101 predicted proteins | sample COGITO_mtgs_1205_2_FD_87295 | JGI IMG/M metagenome (GOLD analysis project Ga0115569, IMG submission 87295) | Pelagic marine microbial communities from North Sea - COGITO_mtgs_120503 | ecosystem: Environmental > Aquatic > Marine > Epipelagic | place: Germany:Helgoland, sampling site... | reverse complement strand
TTTTCGCAGGAAGCGAATTCCAAACCCCACATCAGCAACGACGCCACTGAAAAAACCATGGCATGGACTACTGCGGGCTCTCGTTCAGGAATGGGCGGATATGAATTGCTCGATCAACTCAGCGAGCCATTTTTCAAGCCTGCAGGCGGGTATGTCGCCAATTTCTCTCGTTCAGTTAGCAGGATCAAGGAAATTTCATCTCAACAGGCCCTTTATTCTTCCTATACTTAGAAAATTTGTGATATACCTTTCATTTCGCCGTGATTTCAGCTCGCGCGCGTTTGATTCGTTCATTTGGGATACGTCCTATGAGATATGTGATGTTGTGTCTGATTCTAGTCGTCAGTGCTGGCTGCGTGACTCAATATGCAGCTCTTAACGAATACGCCAAGGTACAGAATCAATTTGTCATGGGCATGTCCCGGAATGACTTCTACACTCTGGCAGCGCCTGTAATTCAAAACACAACATCAGACGCCCGCCGCGACTCTCAATTTTATGTGGATGAGGGTCGAAAATTTGAAATCGTCTATCTTCGCTCTGGCTGGATTAGCGATGGCGCATCTACAGATGACGAATACACCCCCTTTATCTTTGTCGATGATGTTCCGGTGGCTAAGGGTTGGAAAACGTTGGGGGGCATGAGGGTTACCTCAACCGACATTAAGAAAGCTGAGGCGGGGGCCACAAAAATAGATATTGAGCAAAACAATAATGGCAGCGGGGGCAATAAGTATTTCAAACCATATTGTCCCCCGAGCAAATACCCAATATATGGCTGCGATTGAGCATCACTTTACGGTGTGGAAGAACCCCTGGCAGCACAGAGGTTTCCGAGAAAGGAGAGAGAAGAATGGGAAAGTTTTTCATAGGAGCACTACTCATATGGCCTTATGAGTAAAGAGACTGAAAAAAACGCTCACACACCCATGATGCGCCAATACTTCTCGATGAAGCGCGAACACCCCAGCGAATTATTGTTTTATCGGATGGGCGACTTTTATGAGCTGTTCTACGACGATGCGAAGCTCGCAGCCCAAGTACTCGACATAACGCTGACCGCACGAGGCAAGTCAGCTGGGGAACCAATACCCATGGCCGGTGTCCCCTACCACGCCGCCGAGAACTACCTAGCACGCCTCGTGCGCGCAGGACACTCAGTCGCCATCGCTGAACAAGTGGGCGACCCCGCCACCAGTAAGGGGCCTGTCGATCGAAAAGTCGTCCGAGTGGTAACACCGGGAACTTTGTCGGATGAATCGCTCCTAGACGCCCAAACAGATGCGCTACTACTGGCACTGTCCCATCGCGACAACCTCTTTGGATTGGCATGGATCGACGTCGCAAGCGGGCGATTTCTAGTATCAGAAGTCGAAGGTGAAGAGGCCTTGCGCGCCGAAATAGAGCGGCTCAACCCTGCCGAAGTGTTGATTTCCGAAGGCTGTCAGTACGCCCCTCTCCTCCATCGGACAGGCGTTCGACATCAACCACCTTGGTACTTTGATCAAGAAGCCTCTGAACGGGCGTTGAACGAACAATTCCAAACCCAAGACTTGCGAGGCTTCGGCTGCCAAGATCTTACCCTGGCGATTAGGTCATCAGGCTGTTTGTTGGAATACCTTAAGGATACCCAGCGCAGCGACTTGCCGCACTTGCAGGGTATTCGACAGGAGAAACTGTCTGACAGCGTGCAACTCGATGCCGCAACCCGTCGAAATTTAGAAATAGACCTCAACCTCACGGGCGGCGAAGAGCACACGCTCTTTAGCGTGATGGCGACGACAGTGACGGCGATGGGCACGCGCCATCTCCGTCGGTGGCTAAATCGCCCCCTCAATGATCAGCACGAGCTCGACGCTCGGCTCTGCGCGGTACAGTCGCTGACTGAACAATTTGCTTTTGAAACGCTCAGAAAATCGTTAGCTCCAGTGGGAGACGTAGAACGGATACTAGGCCGAGTGGCCCTGGGGTCCGCGCGTCCTCGCGACTTGACCCGCCTAGCAGATACACTAACAGCCCTACCCGCCATCCGCAGTACCTGTCTAGGCATCGACAATCTACCAGAGAAATTATCGCAACTCGCCAATGACTTGGGTGACTATCCAGAACTGGTTGACGAGCTCGATCGGGCACTGATAGACAATCCACCCGTACTGATCCGTGACGGTGGCGTTATTGCTGAAGGGTATGATGCAGAGCTCGATGAACTCCGTAACGTCTCCAAAAATGCCGGTGACTATCTCGTTAAGATCGAGCAAGAGGAACGTGAAGTTACAGGCTTAAGTAGCCTCAAGGTGGGCTATAACCGTGTCCACGGGTACTACATCGAAATCTCCAGAAGCCAGTCAGAGCAAGCTCCCGATCGGTACATTCGCCGCCAGACGTTGAAAAATGCTGAGCGATTTATCACACCCGAGTTGAAGACGTTTGAAGACAAAGCCCTATCGAGTAAATCTCGCGCATTAGCCCGCGAGAAAGCATTGTATGAGAAGCTAATCCATCAGCTGCGCGTGCATCTGGGCCCCTTGCAGACCACCGCTGCCGCGCTCTGTGACTTAGATGTCCTCGCCTGTTTCGCAGAGCGAGCTACTCTGCTCAACTGGTGCCGACCAGAGTTCAGCACATCGGCGCTCATTGACATTCAAGGCGGAAGGCACCCTGTCGTTGAACACATCAATGAGTCGCCTTTTATTGCCAATAGTACTCGGCTCGATAACAGCCGTCGTATGCTATTAATCACTGGACCTAATATGGGTGGTAAGTCGACCTATATGCGCCAAAACGCGCTCATTGCACTACTCGCTCATGTTGGCAGTTTTGTCCCTGCAGATCAGGCACGTCTGTCCTTGCTTGACCGAATATTTACGCGTATTGGCTCCTCTGATGATCTGGCATCGGGTCGCTCGACCTTTATGGTAGAAATGAGCGAAACCGCCAACATTCTCCACAACGCGACACCACAAAGCTTGGTGCTCATGGATGAGGTGGGTCGCGGTACGAGCACATTCGATGGCTTAAGCCTGGCTTGGGCCAGCGCCATTGCATTAGCCACGCAAGTCAGAGCATTGACATTGTTTGCGACTCACTATTTTGAGCTGACCGCTTTACCTGAACACTATAGTTCGATGGCCAATGTTCACCTCGATGCCACTGAGCACGAAGATCATGTGGTATTCATGCACCACATCCAAGAAGGACCGGCTAACCGAAGTTTCGGCTTGCAGGTCGCAAAACTGGCGGGAGTTCCCGCCGAGGTCCTGACGGTGGCGCAAGATAAACTCAGCGAGCTCGAAGCTGGCGACACGAAAATCCACCTGCCGGCTCCGCTAATACCCAAACAACCTGACTTTTTCCAGATCTCAGCACCACACCCCGCCATTGAGACGCTAAAAGAGTGCGATGTGGATGCCTTGACGCCCCGGGACGCGCTTGAGTTGCTTTATCGCCTAAAAGATCAGATCTAATAGCGCTACATATTCAAATTTGCTTCGAGTGCAGGTATCCTGCACCCGGCGTTAAACGAGGATAACGACTATGACATTTGTAGTGGGCGAAGATTGCATCAAGTGCAAACACACCGATTGTGTTGAGGTCTGCCCGGTAGACTGTTTCTACGAGGGACCCAACTTTCTCGTCATTCATCCAGACGAGTGCATAGATTGTGCATTGTGCGAGCCCGAGTGCCCTGTCGATGCCATTTTCTCAGAGGATGAATTACCCGCCGACCAGCAAGATTTTCTGGAGCTCAATGCGGAACTGGCCGATATGTGGCCCAATATCACTGAGAAAAAAGACCCGCTGCCCGACGCACCTGACTGGACAGGCAAGCCCAACAAGCTCGAGCTACTTGAGCGTTAAGCAAGAATCAGGCGCTTTGGCCAGCAACCTTGTTCCTTCAGCACCGGCGTCTAACGCCGTGCGAGTATTTTTAATGGATCGATAGGCTTACCCCGGCGGCGGATTTCAAAGTGTAATTTCACTGAGTCAGTGCCCGTGCTGCCCATGCGAGCAATCGCTTGTCCGGCAGAAATAGTGGCACCCTCGGAGACTAGAATCGCATCGTTATGCCCATAGGCGCTGAGATAATCATCGTTGTGCTTAATAATGATCAGGGCACCGTAGCCTTTTACCCCAGTTCCCGAGTACACCACTACCCCTCTCGCCGCGGCTTTAACCGGCGTTCCGCGACGACCAGCGATATCGACACCTTTGTGTAAATTAGTCGAATAAGAACGAATCACCTTGCCCTCGCCCGGCCACAGCCATCGCGCGACCGGCCCCAAGGGCGCGCCTGACGGTCCCCTTGACGGCGCTGTAGTGCCGGTGTTGCCGGCACCGCTCTGGCCTGTAGAGGGGGCGTTCTTGGCAGCAACATCTGACTGTTTGGCGGTCGTTCGTAATAGTTGACCGATGAAGATGTCATAGGGCGGCGACAGGTCGTTCATAGCCGCCAGCTGACTAGCGCCCATGCCTAGGGTCTTTGACAGGGAGTAGAGGGTATCACCTTTGGCCACCCTAATGACTGAGGCGTTTGCACCGTTCGGTTTCGCTACGGCACGCTGGTTGGCAGCCCTTGGCGAGGATGGGGTGATAACCCGAGTCTGCAGCGTTTGCCCCACGTAAATAGCATAGGGGGCGCTGATATGATTAATATCTGCAAGGGTCTTAAAGTGCATGCCCAGTACGAAAGCAATCGACGTCAGGGTGTCTCCGGTACGCACCGTATAGGGTTGACCTACTATCGCCGCGGATTCGTTTTGCCCAGTTCTCGCATGTCGAGCGCTCGTCGACGTTGAAGACCGTCCGCCACTTCGATCTTCTATGGGCGCCGGGGGGTTGTCTGCGCAGGCAACCATAACTACGGCGGTCAGTAATATGACCTGCCGACAATTCATTTACTGAACTCCGACCGTTTGCACAGAGGCATGGCGATGCATGATCAAGACAAGCGCTGCACCGACTAGTCCAGCGATCAAACACGCTGTCAACTGGTGCTCACCTTGGCTGAGCGCAAATTCAACCGGCGTTATTGGCTGGGTTTGCAGGATTCGGGTGTGCCCATCCTGATCAACTACCGTGCTGATCACCCGCTGCCATGGCCACAGGGTCACCAATGATCCCGCTAAAAACCCAATCAACACCGCCATTGTCGCTTGCCGCCGGGAGGAAAGCACCCAGGTTAACGCCTTGGAAAATAGCAATAAGCCCAACAGGCAACCCAGAGAAAATAAGCCCAACAAGGGCATATCTAGGGTAGTGACTGCTGTAATAACCGGCGCGTACATCCCCAGCAAGAGTAAAATAAAACTCCCAGAAATACCGGGCAAAATCATGGCGCAAATCGCTAACAGACCGGCAAAAAAGAAGCCCGGCCCGCCGCTAAAAAACCCTGCGCCCGGGGCGAGACCAATGGCGATCGCCACCCCGGCACCCAAGCAAAAGCCCCAAATCCCAAACCCACTGCTAATGACACGCTCCTCACGTCCGAGCACATAAATAGAGGCAAGCACCAAGCCAAAAAACAAAGACCACAAAGGCAGTGGGTAGCTACGCATCAGTAGGTGAATAATATTTGCGAAAAGAAACACAGACGTGGCCATGCCAGCTAGGAGTAACAGCAGGAAACGGGCATCGATTTGAAGCGAAAGATTACGCCACTGACCGGTGAACAAAAAACCGACCGTCTGTGCATTTACCGATGACAGTGCGACCAGTAATCGATCATAGATACCGGTTATCAAGGCGACCGTTCCCCCAGATACTCCGGGCACAATGTCAGCGGCCCCCATAGCCATGCCGCGTAAAAATACCCCGCCAGCGCTCATCTCTCTGGCGCTGTTCATCCGCGCTCCGTGCCACTGAGCATAGGGACAAATTTAACCGCCTCAATAATCGTCGTTTCGGGTCCCTCGGCCCCGAGTGTCACCATAACTAACTGCTGAAGCTTGCCACCGATCGGTAAGATAAGACGTCCCTCGGGGGCCAGCTGAGCGATTAATTCAGTCGGCAGATGCTCTGGAGCCGCAGCACCTAAAATGACATCGAAGGGGCCCTTATCTGCCCATCCTTCCAAACCATCGGCGTGACGGAGCTGTACATTGCGCAGCCGGAGCGCTCTTATTCGCGCCCGCGAACGATCGAGCAAGCCTTTAATGCGCTCCATAGCGTAGATTTCACCGACCAACGGTGACAGCACTGCGGTTTGATAACCACAACCACTGCCAATTTCTAACACCTTATTAGGCCGACCGCCTAAGAGCGCCAGTTCAGTCATTCGAGCAACGATATAAGGCTGTGAAATTGTTTGTCCCCAACCGATAGGCAAAGCGGTATCTTCATAGGCCCGGTGCGCCAATGCTTCATCGACAAACGCATGTCGAGGGGTGGTACGAAGGGTATCCAAGACGGCGTGATCGCTAATGCCTTGTTCCATAAGCCGTGTAATCAAGCGCTCTCGCGTGCGCTGTGAGGTCATGCCAATGCCTTGTTTGTCCATCGCTAGGGGGTATCCGTAAGGGGTAGGGGTAAGAGCAAGACAACCGCATGGCTGGCAATCCCCTCCTCGCGACCAACAGCCCCCAAACGCTCTGTGGTGGTCGCTTTCACGTTAATATTGCAGACATCCGTACTCACATCAGAGGCGATATGTGCCCTCATAGCATCAATGCGGCTCGCCAAACGCGGTTGCTGGGCAATAACCGTGATGTCGATATTAGCAATCTGAAATCCCTCGGCAGTGACTTTCACCATGACTTCACGCAGTAAATGTCGACTATCAGCACCTCGCCACGCTTGGTCGGAATCAGGGAAATGTCGGCCAATATCACCTAGCGCCGCAGCGCCCAGAAGCGCGTCGCACAGTGCATGCAGCACCACATCGCCGTCGGAATGGGCGATCAAACCACGCGCAAAGGGGATTTTTTCTCCACCTAACATAACGTGGTCACCATCACCAAATGCATGGACGTCAAAGCCGTGGCCGATTCGCATAGTAGTCAACCCACCCTCAATTGTGACTGCAGATACATTTCCGCTAGCGTTAAATCTTCCGCGACCGTTATCTTTATGTTACAGGCAGAACCTGCCACGACGTGGACGGAAAAGTCACCGCTTTCCATTGCACTGGCTTCATCAGTAATCACATCGCCGCGGGCGAGACAGGATGCCAATGCTGCACGTAATTCGTGTAGACGGAACATCTGCGGCGTCTGAGCCCGCCACAAATGAGCGCGATCTAGCGTCCCGACGATTTGACCTTTATTGTCCACCTGTTTGATGGTGTCGACACTCGGTTCAGCCAAAATAGCACCGCAGCGGTGTTCATTGACGTAGCCAATCAGTCGTTCTAAATCGAGCAGGGGTAAGCAAGGTCGCGCCGCATCATGGACAATGACCCAATCCTCAGCCTGTGCTCGTGTCGTCAGCGCGTTGAGACCAGATAACACTGAATCGGCTCGCTCCGCGCCGCCTGAAACCGTCGACACACGAGGATTATTTAGGCTAGGAACTGTTGCTGTGTATTCATCGCTAGGGTCAAGGGCAACGACGATACCGAGAATATCTGGGTGAGCTAGCAAACGTCGGAGCGTATGCTCCAATACCGCTTCTCCAGCAATAGTCGCGTATTGTTTAGGCACCTCGCTGGCCATACGACGACTGGCGCCTGCAGCCGGCACTACCGCCCACAGCCCCATCATGGTGGGTTCCCTGATTCAGCGGGATCAACGAACTGATAATACAGTTCGCCCTCCTTCACCAATCCCAAATCCTCTCGGGCGCGTTGTTCAATCACCAGATGACCATTTTGAAGCTCAAGAATTTGTTGCTCTAACTGGGCGTTGCGAGCCTGCAGCTGCGCATTTTTGGACTGCTCTTGCGCCATATTCGCCTGTAAACGCACGGCCTCAGCAATCCCACCCCCGGCCAACCAGAGCCGGTACTGCAGTATCAACAGCAGACCCGTAAGCCCCACTAGGAGCCAGCGCACCAATCAACCCCGCTTAAATTCCGCCCAACCACGATACGGTGCTGTTAACCCTAGCTCAGCCTCAATTCGTAGCAGACGGTTGTACTTGGCGACTCGATCAGATCGGCAGAGCGAGCCAGTTTTGATTTGACCGGCACCGGTCCCCACCGCGAGATCAGCAATAGTGGCGTCCTCAGTTTCTCCTGAGCGATGGGATATCACCGCGGTGTAGCCCGCGGCGCGGGCCATAGCAATCGCGTCAAGGGTTTCTGATAAGGTGCCGATTTGATTGAACTTAATTAAAATGGAATTTGCGACATTCTCGTCAATGCCGCGTTGTAAGATTTTTGTATTAGTGACAAACAAGTCATCGCCCACCAGCTGTATCCGGCTACCCAGCTTCTCAGTTAACACCGCCCAGCCCTCCCAGTCCGACTCATCAAGACCGTCTTCAATCGAAATAATAGGATGGTCGTCACACAAGCTGGAAAGATAATCAGCGAACTGAGTGTGGCTGAACTCCCGATTCTCCCCGCGTAGATGGTAAACGCCGTCTTGGTAAAATTCCGAGGCGGCACAGTCTAATGCCAAGGTGACGTCTTCACCGAGTTTATATCCCGCGTTAGTCACCGCCTCGGCAATGATCTCAAGTGCGGCAGCATTGGAGGGCAAATTGGGTGCAAAGCCCCCTTCATCACCGACAGCTGTGGACAGGCCACGCGCCGACAGCACTTTTTTTAAGTGATGAAAAATCTCCGCTCCTACCCGCAATGCATCGGCGAAGGTTGTCGCAGACAGGGGCTGCACCATAAATTCTTGGATATCGATATTGTTATCGGCGTGCTCGCCACCGTTTACAATATTCATCATGGGCACGGGCATGGTCAGCAACGAATTCCCCGCCAAATCAGCAATGTGCTGGTATAAAGGCAAGCTCGCTGACTGTGCTGCCGCTTTGGCCGCCGCAAGGGAGACTGCCAACATAGCATTAGCACCCAAATTACCCTTATTGTCAGTCCCATCAGCCGTGATCATTCGTTCATCAATACCTCGCTGCCCATCAGCCCGATGGCCAATCAGCACCTCCCGTAGGGTGCCATTGACATGCCCTACGGCAGTCAGCACTCCTTTACCCAAATAACGACTGTCATCCCCATCGCGGAGCTCTAGAGCTTCTCGGCTACCGGTACTAGCACCAGAGGGTGCGCAGGCAGAACCCATAGCCCCATCATCAAGCGTCACCTCGGCCATCACCGTGGGATTGCCCCGAGAGTCGAGTACCTCAAAGCCCCGTACATCTACGATTTCACTCACGCCCTGTTCTCCATTGCGTCATTGTCACTAAGGAATATCGATACTTGGCAAGGCTTTAACGACGTCGTCCATAACCTTCACTTGCTCAAGAAATGGCGCCAATAAAGGTAACGGCAGTGCGCTAGGTCCATCGCAGAGTGCCTGGTTAGGGTTTGGATGGGCCTCCAAAAACAAACCGGCTAACCCAGTGCCGATACCCGCTCGTGCTAGATCGACTATCTGCTGCCGGCGGCCCCCCGAAGCGCTATCCCCTGAATTGCGTCGCTGTAGCGCATGAGTCACGTCAAATATCATCGGCAAACCTTGAGTGACATCTCGCATAACACCGAAACCCAGCATATCCACCACGAGGTTATCGTAGCCAAAATTACTGCCCCGTTCACAAATCAAGAGTCGTTCGTTACCGCACTCTCGAAATTTGTCAACGACGTTGCCTATCTGTTCAGGACTGAGAAATTGAGGTTTTTTAATATTAATCGCAGCACCGGTTGCGGCCATGGCCACGACTAAGTCGGTCTGGCGAGCTAGAAAAGCCGGTAGCTGGATAATGTCGCAAACTTCTGCCGCCCGCGCTGCCTGCTCAGGAGCATGGACATCAGTAATGACAGGTACATTAAAGGTCTGCTTGACCGACGCGAGCATGGCAAGACCGGCTTCCAAGCCGGGACCTCGAAAACTGTGCATTGAGGACCGATTCGCTTTATCAACCGAGGCTTTAAACACCAGGGGAATCCCAAGCGCATGGCAAACCTCCACGTAATGACCTGCCACGTCGAGGGCGAACTGTTCACTCTCAAGGACATTAACACCGCCAATCAGCACCAGAGGTCGATCATTGGCAAAATGAATATCATTGATCGATACGAGCAGGTTGCTGCTCATCTATTGGCGCTCGTCAGGGCTTTTCTGGGCGTGGGCCAGTGCCGCTTCAATGTAACTGGTAAAGAGTGGATGTCCACCTCGGGGTCGTGAGGTGAATTCTGGATGGAACTGACAGGCCAAAAACCAAGGGTGATCTGGTAGCTCAATCATTTCAACGAGCTCATGATCATGTGACCAGCCACATACCTTCATACCCGCCGCTTCAATCGCGGGCACATAATTATTATTCACTTCATAACGGTGGCGATGGCGCTCTTGCACTTCCTTGACAGCATAGATCTTGGCGGCGAGGCTGTCCTCAACCAGATGGCAGGTTTGAGCGCCCAAGCGCATAGTGCCCCCTAAGTCTGATGCCTCACTACGTTGCTCCACCGAGCCATCAGCAGATTGCCATTCGGTGATCAGGGCGACCACTGGATAAGCGGTCTCTGGGTCCATTTCAGTGGAATGGGCGCCGTTCATATCGCATCGCGCGCGCGCGTATTCTATGATCGCCATATGCATACCCAAGCAAATACCGAGGAAAGGCACGCCTTTTTCTCGAGCATAGCGTACCGCCGCAATTTTCCCATCGACACCGCGATCACCAAATCCCCCCGGCACTAATATGGCATCGAGTTGGTCGAGTAATCCGGTGCCCTTTGTCTCTATATCCTCGGCGTCGATATAGTCAATCTCAACCCTAACAAGGGCATGCAGCCCTGCGTGGCCGAGAGCTTCATTCAGGGATTTATAAGCGTCAGTTAGATCGATATATTTCCCTACCATGCCGACCTTCACCGTGGCACGACGATCACTAAACTCCCGTCTAACCACATCATCCCACTCGGATAGATCAGCGGGTGGATAGTCCATCCCAAAGCGCTCGAGAATAAAATCGTCAAGTCCATTGGCGTTTAAGTTGCCAGGGATTTTATAGATGCTGTCAGCATCTAACAGCGGAATGACCGCTCGCTCCTCAACGTTGGTAAACAGTGATATCTTCCGTCGGGCGCCTTCATCCACCTCTACCGAGCATCGGCATAGCAACACATCCGGCTGTAAACCGATGGAACGCAACTCTTTGACCGAGTGCTGAGTAGGCTTGGTTTTGATTTCCCCGGCGGTCGGAATATAGGGCACTAGGGTCAAATGCATAAGCATACCCCGTGTGACACCCATCTCTAGCTTGAGTTGCCGAACGGCCTCTAAAAAGGGTTGGCTTTCTATATCACCTACCGTTCCACCGACCTCCACCACGGCTACGTCATAGCCCTCAGCACCCGCTTTGACTCGACGCTTGATTTCATCGGTAACGTGCGGAATGACCTGCACGGTGGCACCGAGATAATCTCCCCGACGTTCTTTGTGTAGCACCGTGTCGTATACTCGACCCGTAGTAAAATTATTCTTGCGGGTCATGGTCGTGCGTGTAAAGCGCTCATAGTGACCTAAATCCAAATCGGTCTCTGCACCGTCTTCGGTCACGAACACTTCTCCATGCTGAAAAGGGCTCATAGTCCCAGGATCAACATTAATATACGGGTCGAGTTTTAGCAGGGTAACTTTCAAGCCCCTGGCCTCTAGGACGGCGGCAAGCGAGGCCGCAGCTATACCTTTACCGAGGGAAGAAACGACTCCACCTGTAACAAACACATAACGTGTCATTCGGGCCACCAAATCAGGAACAGAAGACTGTGCGTCCCGACGCTTGTTAGTCGTTACCCGCACGCAGATGGGACATTAGCTTACCAGTATGGCGCCTTTCACTCAATTCAATTACTCGAGTAAAGGTCGCCATTGTGGCGAGAAGCCAGCTATTTCATCATCTGCTGCTAAGTCTGGGGCACCCTTGAGTTTAGCGACCCCGACGAGAAAAGCCGCTTGACCCTCATGGGTTAGCACCGGCAGCGCTGATCGCCACCATGGCGGTACTTTATAGGCCTGACAGATGTTTTTAAACGTCCGGGTAGGGCCACCAGCTGCCAGCATCATTTTCTCACCAGTGCTGCGTATTCTCAGTCCGACAGCCAAGCCTTCTGGCAACCCGTCTAGGTCCGGCTCCCACCGTAGAGCTCCCCAGGGGCCAATAATGGTCTCTCCCACAGTCACCGAATCGGGCAATGCTACCGTTCGTTCTGCGTAGGGAATTCTGTATACGCTACCCTGCCAGGCAATAAGACGCTGATTGTTTACCTTCAATTGCGGCTGCCTGTCGGCACGCGCAGACCGGCACTGGCGAGCAAATTCAGTTAACCGCTTTGCGGGCGGAGGATCAAAGCCATCTTCTAGAAGCCACCGATACAATTGATGTGCCAAAGATATCGCATCATCTTCCGATGGCAATGCCACGGTGGACAACGGCCCCAAAGACAGGCCAGGCTCATCCCAAAATCCCACCACTCGCGCCAACGGGGCCTGTTCCAGCCCAGTCATTGTCAGCGCTTGGAGTCGCCCTACACGGCTGATTGTTTGGCGATACCCAGGCCATCGCGCGGCGATGACAGGTAACAGTTCATGCCTGATATAATTGCGATCAAGCGTGACATCACGATTGCTAGGGTCCTCTTCAAAGGGCAAATCGTAGTGTTGCGCCCAGGCGTTGATTTGCTCCCGGTTGGTGTTCAGCAATGGTCGACAAAGCGTGCCCCGAGCGAGTGCTCGGGTCTCAGGTATCCCCGTAAGGCCACGCGGTCCTGCGCCGCGCAGCAATCGATAGATAATTGTCTCGATCTGATCATCTTGATGATGCCCCTGGAGCAGCACATCACCCTCTTCGAGGCAACGTTCAAATACCGCATAGCGCGCGGCCCGCGCCGCCGCCTCAAGTCCACTGCCATCGTTTTGCGCCACGCTCACCCGATGACACTGGAACGCGATTTTTCGGGCGATACACTGCTGCTCACACAGTAATGCCCAGCGATCGGCGTGCTCCGACAGCCCGTGGTGAATGTGTAGACCATACAGCGTAGGGCCGTCGTTGGCCTGAACCCAGCGATGCACCATATCGAGCAGCACCATACTGTCTCGACCGCCAGACACTGCGAGCCACCAGCGACTCGCATTTTTTGCCGCATCCAGCGCCCGCTCTACGGGCTCAGGTAGAGAGAGGGCCTTAGCCGTCAATTGCCAAAAGACATTAATCGAGCGTAACGCTTCTCGAGCATGGCGTCGATACTCAGCGTCGACAACTGCTCGAGTTGTGCCGCTACGTGATCTCGTACACGACTCGCCATCAGCTTTTTATCCCGATGAGCGCCACCCATAGGTTCATTAATCGATGCATCAACTATCCCTAAATCCTGTAGCGTTGACGATGTGACACCCATGGCAGCCGCCGCTTGTGGGGCAAACTCAGAACTTTTCCAAATAATATTAGCGCAACCCTCTGGAGAAATCACAAAGTAAGTCGAGTACTGGAGCATGGCTAAATGGTCACCCACGCCAATACCAAGGGCACCACCAGAGCTACCCTCACCGATCACAACACAAACAATGGGCGTACGAAGACGCGACATAACGGCTAGATTCTGCGCAATTGCTTCACTGATACCACGCTCTTCAGAATCAATACCCGGGTAGGCCCCCGGCGTATCAATGAGGGTTATGATGGGCATGTGAAATCGCTCCGCCATTTCCATCAGGCGCAACGCTTTTCGATAACCCTCGGGTTTGGGCATACCAAAATTACGATAAACCTTGTCTTTCACTGAGCGACCCTTTTCCTGACCGATGACCATGACAGGCTTGCCATTGAGTCGCGCCATACCACCAATAATGGCTTTGTCGTCGCCAAATCGACGATCGCCGTGCAATTCATCAAATTCAGTAAACAGCTCTGAGATATAATCTAGGGTGTAAGGTCTCAGTGGATGGCGGGCAACTCGAACAATGTCCCAGGGGCTAAGATCTGAATAAATTTTTTCAGTAAGGGCCGCGCTCTTTTGTTGCAGTCGCGCAATCTCATCGCCCAAATTCAAGTCCGCGTCAGTGCCCACCATGCGCAGCTCCTCGATCTTGGCTTCGAGCTCGGCGATAGGTTGTTCGAAGTCAAGATAATTGGGATTCATACGCTTGTCCTATGAGGCGATCAAGTTGTCGGTTGCCAGTTTACAAAAGCCCACGCCATTGCGCTACGCCCTAGTGACGCTAAACTTAATGTCGGGTACCCTCTCTGTGGTTGCTTCTCTGATCACCAAACATCACAACAGTGCTTGTCCGCTATGCGAATACTCAAACAGTGACCGCCCCAATACCGGTCGCCCACGAACACCCTACGCCCCGCTTGATACTCGCCCCCATGGAGGGCGTGGTCGATGCCGTTATGCGAGATTTACTAACGGGTATTGGCGGCTACGATCGTTGCGTCACCGAATTTATTCGGGTATCACAGACCGTTCTGCCCGCACGGGTTTTTTATCGCCGCTGCCCTGAGCTGTCTGCCGGTGGTAAGACTCCCAGCGGCATCCCGGTGTATATCCAACTGCTGGGCAGCCACCCTGACCTTCTTGCACGCAATGCCCAAGTAGCATACCGACTCGGAGCCCCGGGTATTGACTTAAATTTTGGTTGCCCGGCAAAAACAGTTAATAAATCTCAGGGCGGGGCATCACTGCTAAAAAATCCCCCACTCATTTATGAGATTTGCAGCGCCGTTCGTTCTGCCTTGCCAAGGACGGTGCCTCTGACCGCTAAAATTAGACTGGGCTTTGAAGACGACCAAGCCTTTGAGGCAGTGGTCGCAGCGGTGGTGAACGCCGGCGTTGACGAGCTGACCGTTCACGCCCGTACTAGACGACAAGGATACCGTCCCCCTGCCCACTGGCAGCGACTGGCAGACGTGAGCAGACACATAGGCATTCCAATGATCGCCAATGGCGAACTGTGGTCCCCATCTGACGTCATTCGCTGTGCGTCAGTCAGTGGCTGTCATCATTTTATGCTGGCCCGAGGGGCACTATGCCGTCCTGACCTCGGGTTGGCTACCCGCGCATTGCTGACAAATACCAGCCATGATTCCATGCTCTGGGAGCACGTACATCCGTTCCTTCAGGCGTTTCTTGAGCGCAATGCACTCCGTTATGAAGCCCACCATGCACTAAATCCGCTCAAACAGTGGTTGGTCTATTTAGCCCACTACTTTCCGCAGGCTGCGGCATTGTTTGCTCAAGTGAAACGCATCCGACAGTTTGACGACATGCTAGCCGCGCTTCGTTAGGCGACAACAGCGCCAACGTTACAACGTGTAAGTACTATGAGCGCTGTAAGTCATCAACGTTATCAGCGATAACTCATCGGCATTGCGGTGTCGGTATCGCCTTGCAGTCCCATCGCGCGCAATGCCCTTGAAAGCCCAGCGGCGTTTAATGGACGCTCAGTAGTCGCCGCCACATCAGCGCTCAGCATCAATCCCTCGGGTAAAGGATGCATAGCAATTAACCGAGTCGCACCCACTGCCTCGCCAATTTTGACCGCTAACTGTTCCGAGCCGGCCCCGTAACTCGATGCGTCAAAAAATACCAAGTCAAACTGACGACCCATCAATGTAGACGTCGATACCGCCTCCCGCGTGCTAAAAATAGCGACCGAGGCACTGCCCGAAGCGACTAACAGCTGCTCACAGATCCCTGCCACCACAGGATCGTCATCGACCACAGCGATACGACACCTGGCCAATGGCAGATTAGATGGGGTATCAGTACCGCTCGTATCATCTTCCCAGGAACTCGGTGATGCCTTCACAAGTGCCTCGTATGACGGCTTGCCTTGGGTAGTGAAACTGTAGCTGAGGCGGCCAGACATGGAGGCTAGGAGCTCAGCACACCGACTCAATTCTGCAAAATCCCCTAGGCGAGACGGCCCATCAGATACCGCTAAATGAGGGCGAAATACGCCACCCTCAAATAGTCGCGCCTCATCTCTGATCGGTAGCCCAGTGCCGTCACACTCCACACAAAAAATCAAGCTGTGAGCGTTGTCGCTATCTCGCCTACCACTCACCCGTAATACTAGCCGCGTCGCGTCGGGATGGAGATGGCTGTTGCGTATGAGATGGGTCAAAACAAATCGTAAACGCCTGCCATCCATTCGGTAGGACATGGCAGGCGTGTGAGCGAGTTCAACGTCTAACGCGACCCCTCGACTTGCCAGTACCGGTTGCAGTTGTCTGCGAACGGATTCCGCAAGATTATTGATGTTGAGGGTTTTTACCTTGAAAGAGACGCTGTCTTTTGGCCCTAGATTCTGTTTCAAGTCCTCAATAATGTCAGCGACATCATCCCCCGCCTGAGTCATCGCGGCGATCACCGCTTGCGGATCACCTTTCGCCAAAGCCAGATGTCGCAGTGCATCAAGAGGTGTGGATAGCTCTTCTGATAAAGCCGTCAGTAACTCTGCCCGGCGCACTTCCTCCCGCTGTAACTGTTGCTCACTGCTCACCAGCGCGACGTAATCGGCATCTCGATTGACGAGCAGCATCACTAGGAGTGTGATCGGTGCCGTACTGATCACAACAAAACCACTGATTAACACCATAGCATTGGCGGGTGAAATACGTTGCAACACGAGCATAACAACAAGGCTGCAAGCCGCATAAACAAAGCTTACCAACCCTGCATAAAGTGTCCCACGGGCCATTGCTGTAGCGAAAATGGCCGTAATACCCGGAAGAAAGCCAACGCTTGGCCAATCAGGATTACGGATTTGCACCAGCAGCCCTATTATCGTCAGTAATATTGCAGCGAACACCAAACGCCACCGAGTGCTAACACGCGGCAGGCTTAGGGTTGTAAAAAGTAGCGCGACGTAACACAGCACCAGAGGCCAAGCATATGCCGTCGGTTCATAAAGGAAGTTGCGGGTCAATGGCGGTAAGGTCCCCAGTAGCGCGACAACCCTGAACATGGTAAACATGGGCGTGACCGTTAGCTCGAAATCTCTCTCAGAAATACCGGCGTAGCGAAAATAAGCAGACGTTGGTGGCGTCAAAATAAAAATCCTATACGGCGAAGCGCGCTCATCAGCAGCCTCTCGTTCATATTATTATTTCGGCGTACAGCGCCCCTTAATAGAGCGGAAGCCTACGGCCAGCTAACTTTGTCAAGTTTAACGGCTCACAATGTGTGAATCACGTCACATAATGCTGTAAAAAAGCGTGCAAATCCAGCGAAATTGCGTCGACTATTTCTCGAGCCAGCCCGTGGTACCCTAGCCAGGGGCTCGCGATTTTTGGCCAGTAGCTTACACTCGACATTAGGGTTAGAGGATCTTGTGGGCCGGCTGTAAAAGCCGAGGTAGCGCCGCGTTGACGTGCCACCATGCCCCCTCACTCATTTTTTCCATTTATAACAAGGTAGTACTGCGCATGACCGACAACGCTGCGATTAATTCGGCCCCTCATCACCATGAAATGCTAGGCCACCCCAAAGGCTTGTTTATTTGCTTTGGCACCGAAATGTGGGAGCGCTTTTCGTTCTATGGCATGAAATATTTACTGCTTCTATACCTCACCAAATATCATTTATTCACTGATGAAGCAGGGCTAGGAGTACTGGGTAGCTATGCGGCCTTAGTTTATGCCATGCCTGTCATTGGAGGACTTATCGCTGATCGCTATTTAGGCATGCGCCGAGCGGTAGTCTTTGGAGGGCTGCTATTGGTGGCGGGCCATCTAGGCATGGCGCTGGAAGGTGAGCAAGCTCGACTGGTCGGCGATACCCTTATACGCGATACCGGCGCAATCCAAGTTTTCTACTTTTCACTCGCACTCATTGTTATGGGCGTCGGATTCCTCAAACCCAATATCTCAACCGTCGTAGGCAAACTCTATGCTGATGACGACCCTCGACGAGATGCAGGTTTCACTATCTTTTATATGGGCATTAATCTGGGGGCATTTACAGCAACCCTACTGTGCGGGTGGCTGGGCGAGGTTTATGGCTGGGCCTACGGCTTTGGTGCAGCAGGAATAGGCATGCTGTTTGGCTTAGGTTTATTTTTATGGGGCCAGGACACGCTACAAGGTCATGGTGAAGCACCTGATACCGATAAGCTCAAGCAGCCAATACTAGGCCCCATATCCCTAGAGTGGCTTATCTATGGTGTCAGTGCGGCTGGCGTTTTTGTCGTCTGGCAACTGATTCAATTTACCGCCCTCGTGGGCACGGTACTCAATGTCGTCTCCGCCCTGGTTGCTATCTTGTTGGCGTGGTTTTTGCTGAGTCGCTGCACAAAAATAGAACGGGAGCGTATGTTTGTGCTCATTGTATTGACGCTTTCAACGGTCGTTTTCTGGGCTTTATTTGAACAGGCCGCGGGGTCAATGACTCTCTTTGCTGATCGCGCGACTGACCGATCGCTATTCGGCGTGGAGCTCACTGCGGCACAATTTGGTGCCGCAAATTCGTTTTTCATTTTCACGCTCGCTCCGCTCTTCGCGATTCTTTGGACGCGGCTAGGTAAGCGCGGTCTAGAGCCTAACACGCCGATCAAGTTCACCCTCGGCATTGCGCAAGCCGGCCTCGGGTTTGGCGTCCTCGCTTATGGTGCGCAGTTCCCCAACGAGGCTGGATTAGTTTCAGCGTGGTGGTTAATTCTCGCTTATTTACTGCACACCACCGGGGAGCTCTGCTTAAGTCCTGTCGGACTATCTGCGGTCACTAAGCTGGCGGTACCCAAGGTAGTGGGCGTCATGATGGGAACATGGTTTCTCGCCACCGCTTATTCATCGTATGTAGCAGCTCAACTAGCCGCTGTCGCCACCAGCGCTGCCAACACTGCGGCCTCAGCGGTTGATAACGTCGATCGCTTTATTCCACTATTTGATCAACTGTTCTGGACCGGACTTATCGCCGCAGCCGTCCTGCTGACACTCACTCCAGTCTTGAAGCGACTAATGCATGGCATCCATTAATAGCTGCCCCTCAAGCTCAGCTGGGCTTTTAGTTTGCTCAGCCGTTGCTGCCAATCCCAGCCCACGAGATACAGGGCCGGCACCAGTAAGAGACTGACAAATAACGCAAACAATACGCCAAAAGACAGTGATAAGACGGCGGGCTTCAAAAACTCAGCGGTAGTTGAACGCTCGGCCATAATCGGTATGAGGCCCACGAAGGTAGTGACTGTAGTCAGTAAAATGGGACGAAATCGATTCACTGCCGCATCAACTATCGCTTCAGGGGGAGTCAATCCCTCCTGCTCTCGGCGGACTATGTAATCGACTAGCACCAAGTTGTCATTGACCACAACACCCGCCGCTGCCCCAACACCAAAGTAAGAGAACAACGCCATTGGCAAATCAAACACTAAGTGTCCAAAAACGGCGCCCATAAAGCTAAACGGAATAGCGGTCATCACAAGCAGCGGCAAAGAATACGATTTAAAGGCAACAGCAATTAACGCGTAAATCACAAACAGAGCCACGGTGTAGAGTGCCGTGATTTCACTAAAAAATTCAGCCTCGGCTTCTTGGGCACCACCCTTGAGTACCTCGAGTCCAGGATGCCTATTGATCAATAGTGGAATAAATTCATCACTCACTGCAGTCGATATTTTATCGACCGAATCACGGTCTACATTTGCCACAACCTGCACGATTCGTTGGCCATTGCGACGACTTATCTTTTGTACTCCCTCTCCGAGGGTGACATCGACAACAGCGGCCAAAGGAATACTGCGACCGTCAGCGGTTCGGATACGAAAATCATCTAAGGATGAGAGTTGCTCGCGCGCATCCCGGGGATAACGCACCATAACTCTTACGTCACCAAACTCCCGGGGCAAGCGCTGCACTTCCTGGCCATAGTAAGCCTGACGAACTTGCTCAGAGACATCGGCGAGTGTAACGCCTAATTTTTCCGCGCCTGGTTTCAGAGCAAGATGTAATTCACTCAACTCACCCTGTTGGTCATCGCGAACAAAAAATGCCGCTTCAAACCCTTGCAGATGCAGCTGCAAATCTTCACTCGCCTGTTTCAGGGTGGCGAAATTATTATGTTGGAGCAAAAATGTGACCCTGGGATTACTATCATTGAGGGTATAATTAATGCTCACCTCATCTGCATCGGGAATATCACCTGCCAACTCTCTGAGTCGCTCGGCGGCCTTTCGGGCACTAAGATCGCGAACTTCAGGAGGTGCGAGTCGAAGAATCGCGATTACACTCTCCCGGCGAGATTGGGTGTACCAACCCTCTATTAACTTGCCGGAACCTTCCCCACTGTAAGCTGCATCCGTCTCCACTTCAGTCATCAAACTTTGTCCAGCTGATTGAAGCTGATCAAGCACCTCCAGAGCACGTTCAAAGGGTGTTCCTGTCGGAAGATTAACCTCTATAAAAATCACTTCATTTTCAACTTGCGGCATAAAATAAAATTTCACCCAGCCGGTCGTAAATAGTCCAATGGAGACAATAAACGCCGAAATGAAGACCGCAGCTGTCAGGTAGCGGTATGTAAGGCACTTTTCTAGAAACGGCTGGTAATAGCGCTTGCTGAAAATGATTATTCCATGCGCAAGCTTTTGTTGCCTGAGTGCTAATCCCTTAAGGTTCTTGCGAGGTTCCAAATGCCGAAGATGCGCTGGCAGGATAAAGAATGCCTCGAGTAACGAGGCTACCAGTGCGAGGCTAATAACAATCGATAACTGTCGAGTGATTTGGGTCTCAATCCCCGATACAAATAGCCACGGCGCGAAAGCGACGATAGTCGTTAACACGGCAAAGATTACCGGGCGCGCAACGCTCATGGTACCAACGATCGCAGCTTCTTCTCCAGGCAAGCCCAGTTGGGTGTGATGATGAATACTCTCACCCACCACAATGGCGTCATCGACGACAATGCCTAACACCAACAAAAAAGCAAACGTCGAAATGACATTGAGTGAGACATCATTGGCAGGCAGTAACGCAAAAGAACCAAGAAACGCCACGCCAATACCAGCGGTCACCCATAGCGCTACCTGAGGGCGCAAGGTTAAAATCAAAATAATAAATACAAGCAACAGTCCCAGCAAAGAAGATTCGGCAATTAAATCCATCCGGGAGGTATAAATATCGGCGGTATCAAACCACAGCTCTACACGGACTCCAGATGGGAGCCTATCATTCACTTGATCTATCCAGCGCTTCGTCGACTCACTACTCTTAACCACTTGCATCTGATCGGCGGATTGCACTTGCAGCAAGATAGCGGGGACGCCATTGAGGGTGGCGAGGATATCCTGCTCCTCAAAGCCATCGATGACTTTGGCAACATCACGCAGTCGAATGACAGCACCCTCAGCCGTCTGTCGGATAATAATACTGCCAAAATCTGATTCACTATCGGCAAGATTCAATACTCTGAGCTGAATGTCGCCCGTTCCCGTTCGCACTTGACCCGATGATAAGTTGATCGAGTTTGCACGGATTGCCGCAGCCACTTCAGCAAAGGTTAGGTTATAACGTCGCAAGGCCAGCTCAGAGAGCTCGACGGTGACCTCTTCCTTACGCGCACCAAACAATCCCACTTTGGATATGTAAGGTTGACTCGCGAAGTCCTCCCGCAAATCTTCAGCAAGCCGCGTCAATGTCTGCTCGCCAACATTGCCCACGACGGCGACGCGACTAATTTCTTGCTGCCATTCCAATCGACGAACACGCGGATTTTCAATGTCTCGCGGGAAAGATGTAATGCTGTCTACCGCATTTTTAACATCATTTAAAAAGCCGTTCAGATCAATCCGGGCATAGGTTTCAACGGTGACGCTGGCCAAACTTTCTCGAGCCTCGGCTCGCACACGGTAAACGTTACTGATGTTTTCTAGCGCATCTTCAATACGTTGGACAACCTGCTGCTCGATCTCCTGGGGCGAAGCCCCAGGCCAAACAACCTCAATCTGCACCTGAGAGGGATTAATTGACGGGAAAGCTTCTTTTTCAATATTTTTTAACCCAAGCCAACCTGATATCAGTATGCCGAGCATAAGCAAATTGGCAGCGACAGGGTTGCGAACCCACCAGGCTATTAGGTGTTGCATGACATTCCCCTCAATCTGCCAGAGCGTTGATACCGCCACCTTCTTGCGCGCGTTTATTGGTATCAATAGCTTCCAAACGCATACCGGCGATCGGATTTCGGATAGCAGAAACAATCACTTGCTCACCATCTATCACTCCTGAGGACACAAGCGTTTGGTCTGGAGTCGCATAAATAATATCCACCGCCCTAATGGATAAACGGCCCTCTTCGGTGAGAATAAACACCTGCCCACCTGCCCTCAAACCCGCAGCGGGAATTTCAATGGCATCACTCACCATTCGTCCCGAAACAGACGCGTTAACGTAGAGGCCAACCGCGAGAGGCATGGCATTGGCACGATCGAGGTTACCGTAAGGATCTTTTACCTCAGCGGTAGCATAGACAACCCGCGTGCGTGGATCGATAGCAGCATCAAGCCGAGTCAACTGACCACTCCAGCGATAAACTCTATTGGCGATCTGAGCGCTAAAGACAACGGGCAATCCTTCTCCTGCAGCGAAGCGATAGCCAATGGGTACACCCAAAGCGCCCAATTGCGAATTCGTCAACGGTAAGCGAACCTCAACACTACCGGTGGCGAATGCGGTAGCCACCACTTTTCCAGCAGTCACAAATTGCCCCAAATCCACCGAAGTGTTAATCACTCTACCCTCGTAAGGCAACGATACGCGTGTTCGTTCAAGATTTGTTTGCGCTAGGAGCAGATTCGCCCGAGCAGCCTCTAGCGCCGCGCGGGCCCTCGCAAGCTGCGGCTTCTTCAGTGCCAATGGCGACGGATTTGGCTGGCCAACGAGCTGCTGGCTGGCAACATCAGCGTCTGCCAATGCTTGCTCAACATCCACTTCGGCGGCGGCAACGCGCGCTCGCGCTTCATTCACTGCCAATCGATAATCAATATCTTCGATAGCAAACAGCGTCTCGTTGGCGGAAAAGGCCCCCCCTTCAATAAATTCTGGCGACACGTCAATGATGCGCCCAGCCACTTGTGTGACCACGTCAGAACGCACTTGAGCACGTACTTCACCATCAACCTGAACCTGCAGTTGAGCGTCGCGTTTAATGGCCTGCTGGGTATAGACACTTAGCGCCCTTGGGGGCTCCGTAGCGGTATCCGGCTGGGGTTTAAAGGCGTTAAGTACAGTAACTATGCCTATACCCACGCCGAGAACAGCCACAGGAATAGCGGCGCGTTTGAGGCCACTTAGCATAACGACTCCTTGTTGTAGCGTGACTCTCCATCAAATCAGCTGCTTCTCGTTCATGAGAACTAAAATGGACACGGCATAATAGCAGAATTTTTTGGGCAAAAATGAACCGATTTAGTCAGCAACTGCTATTTGTCGTGAAGACCAATCAATACACATCAACGTCCCTTTCCCCATTCCAGCGCTGACCGGCGCGTCGCTGGATTTGGTAATGTCTTAGGTCGCCCATTTAGCTCACCTAGGCCGGGTAGCACCGCTGAAAGGTGTTAGTGGGTCTAACTGCGGTTTGGGTCACACGTAATGCCCATGGCACCTATTACCCGTATCTTAGGCGTTAATTGAGCAATCCAGCGCTGAATTGTACCCGTAGGTACTACCATACAACGCGAGGATCTTCTTCATGCTTAATCCCACAGCCATGAACAATGCCGTCAATTTTCCATCTGCCCTCAGTTCCGAAGCCGCACAGGTACGCAGTGCGCTGATCGATAGCGGCCTAGAAACACCGATGATAGAGAACGGACACACACAGGAGCAGAAATACACCATTATTCGCGACGCGTTTACTGCCATTGCCACCGCGCTAGGGCTCGATTTGACCGACGATAGCCTCAGTGAGACGCCTCATCGAATCGCCAAAATGTACATCGACGAGATTTTTTCGGGCCTAGATTACAGTCAGTTTCCCAAGATTTCTGTCATCGACAACAAAATGCAGGTCGAAGAGATGATACGCGTAGATGACATCGATTTAACGTCTACCTGTGAGCATCACTTTGTGACCATAGACGGCAAGGCAAGAGTAGCCTACATACCGAATGAGAAAATTATCGGTTTGAGCAAAATCAACCGAATTGTTCGATTTTTTGCCCAGCGCCCGCAAGTACAAGAACGCTTAACCCAACAGATCTTAGTGGCACTGCAAACGCTGCTTGGAACTGATAACGTTGCGGTAACTATGGATGCTGTGCATTACTGCGTAAAATCTCGCGGGGTCATGGATAGCAATTCATCAACCCGGACAACGTCGCTGGGTGGCATTTTTAAAGCCAGTTCAGAGACTCGAGCAGAATTTCTACGCTAACGCCAAAGCCAGCAGTGGCTACCAGGGAACGGTCTTTCCAGCCCAATCGAGGTAAGACAACTCACCATCAGGCTCAAGGGAGTCGAGTATTCCTAGGAGCTGTTGGGCCACGTAGGCAGGAGAAAATAATTTGCCCGCTGGCACGCCCTTTTGAAAAGGCTCCGACATAGCGGTATCCACGGTGCCCGGATGAAACGCCAACAGCTTTGCACTTTTATTCAATCGGCTAAACTCGATGGCGGCACATTTGAGCGCCATATTCAACGCCGCCTTGCTGGCTCGATAACTGACCCAGCCCCCCAATGCGTTATCGCCAATACTCCCCACTCTGGCTGAAAAAACCGCTATCCTTGGTGCATCGCCGTATTTTATCGCGTCGGAAAATGCCGCTAACCATAACAGTGGTAATACGGTATTGATCTCCAAGACGTGCGCCATGGATTGGCGGGTCACCTGCTTAATTGTCCGCTCGGGACGAAAGGCTTCACCATGAAGAACGCCATTACAAATCACCAACCGCGCCAACCTGCCCGGCGCCTCTGTAATGGCCATCGCGGTCTCAGTGATGCTGGTATCAGAGTAATCGCATGGCCAGTGTCGCCCCCCCGGCGGAGCCGTTTCGCCTCGAGCTATCGTGTGTACGGCGTAATTTTCTTCCTCAAGTAGTTCAGTGACGACGGCTCGACCGAGCCCACCACCGCCACCAACGACGATCGCTTTTGGTTGCACCGCATGCTGACTCGGCAAGCCGGAAGGTTCATTATTTGCGAAAGATTTCATATCAGCTTTTACATGTCATTACCCTATACTCGCCATCCTATAATCTTCCCCCACCGATTGACAGATTGCTGAGCTACTGCAGTCGCCGAGGACAAGTAACCTGTAAAGGAATAATAGACAACGAACATGCGTAGCCTCCGCCCTTTAACGTCATTGTTGATCGCCACCGCACTGTTACTCACAGGTCACGGCCTGCACCTGACGCTGTTGCCACTGCGGGCAGCGCAGATAGGCCTGAGTGACACACTGATTGGGCTTACCGCATCGGCTTATTATTTGGGCTTTATGACCGGCTGCTTTTTTATTCCCAAACTCATTGCCCAAGTCGGTCATATAAGAATCTTCGCAGCGTTACTCGCTATGTTTACCAGCGCGTTACTCGCCCTCGATTTGTCAGAGCACATTATCACCTGGATTATTTTACGGTTTACCATTGGCGCGATGATGTGTGGCGCCTACACCGTTATTGAGAGCTGGCTAACCGATCAGACCCCCAGTGATGCGCGAGGCAAGGTGCTAGCCATTTATACGTTCCTTACCCTCACGGCCATAACAGCTGGTCAATTTTTGTTCAATCTCACCCCGGCTGAATCCTCGCAGCCCTTCATGTTGGCCGGCATTTTTATTGCTCTGGCCATGGTCCCGGTCAGCCTAACAAAATCCCTCGCACCCGCACCGGTACCCAGTACCAAACTCAGTTTCACACTGCTGTACAAACGCTCCCATACCGCCTTCGCGGGAGGACTGTTGTCCGGCATCGTTATGGGGTCTTTTTGGAGCCTAGCAGCGGTTTTTGGTTTACGCGCCACAGGGACTACCGATTTTGTACCGCTGTTTATTAGCGCCAATGTCATCGGTGGTGCACTCGCACAATACCCTGTTGGACTTATCTCTGACCGGGTCGATCGACGTTTTGTACTGGCTGGCTTGGCCATCATTACGGCAGGAGCCTGTTTACTCATGACATTGTCAAGCCATACCCGTTGGTTGCTGGGGGTGGGGGTTCTTTTGGGCGCCAGCAGCAATGCTATTTATGCGGTATCTCTGGCAAAAGCGGCTGATAATAGTCAGCCAGAGGAATTTGTGACCATTGCCTCGTCAGTCCTCCTGCTGAATTCACTCGCTGCCGCTACCGCGCCCCTTGTCATAGGGCAATTAATGTCTCTTTTCGGGAGTCACTGGTTATTCCTGGGTATTGCCATTTGCTCGGTGGTCGCTGCGGGCTACATCATTGTTCAACCACCGGGTAAAACCGCCGTACCCGTCGATGAACAGAGTCCTTTTGTTGCCGCAGGTTATGACACAGCTCCCGCTAGCTTCGACAATGATCCACGCAGCCCCGATGGCAGTGAGGCTGACTTGGAGCCCCTCCCGGAGCGCCCTTCCTATGCCGAATTCGAAGCCGAGTTCGACTACGAAGAGGTGTTCGCTGAGGAAGAAGAGTAACCCTCACCAAGCCACTACAGCACCGTCTTTACGCATTTCCGTCGCGCCCGAGTAAACCCCTGTCTGTGGATCTCTCGCAATAGCCTGATAGCCGCCAAACAGTCCGCCCCTATCATTAACCTCAAGCACATGACCGAGTGCTACCAGCGCATCGATGGTGATTTGGGGCACCCCCGGCTCAACATAGAGCACGCCGTATTCATTGGGAGCACCGCCCTCTGGGCTGGCACCCCCATCATGCAAGAATCGTGCGGCATCACCGGCCTCTTGAATATTCATGCCATAGTCAACGATATTCACCACCATTTGCACGTGCCCTTGGGGTTGCATACCGCCGCCCATCAAGCCAAAACTCATCAGAGGTTGTTGGTCGCGGGTAAGAAAAGCAGGAATAATCGTATGAAATGGCCGCTTGTTGGGCGCATAACTATTGGGATGATCCGGGTTCAGGGAGAAGAGCTCGCCGCGGTCTTGGAGCATAAAACCCATGCCAGTCGGAACTAAGCCCGAACCCATACCCCGATAATTGGACTGAATGAGAGACACCATCATGCCCTTGTTATCAGCCACCGTTAAATAGGTGGTATCACCCTCGCCTTCGAGCGCTACTGCCAGCGCCGTCGGGGCTAATACCGATTGCGTATTGATTCGCGCAAACTGTCTCTGGGCGAATGCTTCCGACAGCATGGCATCGAGGGGTAGGTCAGCGTGCGCGGGATCAGCAAAGGTTTGCGCCATGGTTTCAAAGGCTAGCCGTTTGGCTTCCACCATGTAATGAAACACCTCGGGAGATCCTCGATCAAAACGACGGAGATCGGTCTGTTTAAGAATATTGAGCATCATCAGCGCAGCGAACCCCTGACCGTTGGGCGGGAGCTCCCAGAGGGTCACACCGTGATAGTCAACTCCCCTTGGCTCTACCCACTCACCCCGGTGGCTGGCCAGATCAGCAGCGCTAAGGTCAGCACCGATGGCGGTAAAGTAGCTGGCTAAGCGATCAGCCAGCTGCCCTGTGTAAAACGCGTCGCGCCCATTTTTAGCCAGCGCGGTGAGTGTTTTCGCCAGGTCGGGGTTACGAAAAATGTCGCCCGTAACGGGCGCCTTATCACCCTTAAAGTACAGTGCCATCGCGTTATCGAGCTCTTCCACCATGGGCGCAATGGCTTTAAATCGACGAAGGTTAGCCGCAAAACCGTCGGCTATGACCGGTGATAGAGGAAAGCCCTGCTGCGCATACTCAATCGCAGGGGTCAGAACGTCATCCATCGGCAGCTGTCCCCAGCGCTCGTGAAGCGCAAACCAGCCATCCACCGTGCCGGGCACCGTCACCGATAGTGACCCATGCGAAGGAATGCCCTGGTAGTCCTCGGCCAGACGTCCATCGGCTTTCATCGCGGCAATTTTAGCGTTCATCTGGTCAATATTTCGGCCCATAGGGGATCGGCCCGAGCCGTTATAGCCATGTAAACGCCCCGTCTCTGGGTCCCAGACTATGGCAAACAAATCCCCACCAATCCCATTACCTGTGGGTTCCATTAACCCTAACGTCGCATTGGCTGCAATGGCCGCATCGACCGCGCTACCACCCGCCTTTAAGATCTCCAGTGCAACCTGAGAAGCCAGCGGTTGAGCGGTCGCAGCCATGCCATTGATGCCGTAGACTGGACTCCGAGACCAATCTGCACCAACAGGCCTTGCCCCAGGCCCTAGAGGCTGTGCCAACACCGAGAGGGTTATACCGGCGGCTAAAAGACCCACCATAACGCGATGCACTGTTGCCATAATCATTACCTCCAAAACTGACGTCACTGAACCCCACCGCTGGCTGCCACCCCGAGGGATCTATGATGACCACCCGGTGGACCTAACGCGTCGATGTTGTAGCGGCTACCAACACCCTAGTCATAGGCCATCGTAACCAAAAGTAAATGGCTAAGACATCGAAAATTCAGCCTTTCGCTGCTACGGGCCTTAGCGCTACCGGTTTGGTACTGCTAAGCCATGACAGTCATGGCTGACATCCGTTATTGTCAGGGCAACGTAAACCGCCCGTCATCACTGCACGATGACCCCTGCAAATGGGGTTAAGATGAGTCAACCATCACCGATGCACGGCCCGAGGAGGAGCAGTATGGAAGAGGATGCCTTAGTGACCCACACAGGCGGTTGCCACTGCGGCGCTGTGCGCTGGTGCATTGACGCACCGGCACATTTGCAGTCTCATACCTGTAACTGCTCTATCTGCGCTATTCAGCACTATCAGCACCTTATTGTGCCCAAGCATCGCTTTACTCTTCAGGAAGGAGCCCACCTCTTGTCGACGTACACCTTTGGGTCCGGGGAGGCGAAACATTATTTTTGCTCGATCTGTGGCGTAAAATCATTTTATATCCCTCGCTCCAACCCTGACGGAGTAAGCGTGCACGCACGGTGTATAAAGCCAGACAGCGTTGAGTCCATCACCGATGAGGCCTTTGACGGTCGCCATTGGGAAGACAATGCCCACACGCTCGCTCACCTTTCTAAAGCCTAAACGACGCTGCCTATGAGTGACGTCGGATTTTGGCGGCATAAACCTCTGAGCACTCTGAGCAATGACGAGTGGGAAAGTTTGTGCGACGGCTGTGGTAAATGTTGTCTCAATAAGTTGCAGGATGAAGATACTGGCGATGTTCACTACACCAACGTCGCCTGTCGGCTACTCGATAATAAAACGGGCCGTTGCTGCGACTACAGCCACCGCCACGAGCGCGTCAGCGACTGTCTAAATATCCGCGAGATGACACCCGAGCAATTGCATTGGCTACCCGCAACCTGCGCTTACCGCTTAGTGTCAGAGGGTGAGGATTTACCCGAGTGGCATTATTTAGTCAGCGGTCGACCCGCGCTGGTACACAAGGCTACCTGTACCGTCCGCAACCGCGTTGTTTCGGAAGCCGACGTCGATCCGGCGACCCTCGAGGATTACATCATTCGATGGATTGATCGCTAAACGACTGACTGAGGATTATCATGCAGAGTCTCGACCTTGAGGTGCTGACACAGTTAAAACACTGGCTCAGTGATGGCCAGCAGCCGTGGTTGTGTACCATTGTCACTACTGTGGGCTCCTCGCCCCGGCCTGTGGGCTCAATGCTCGCCTTAAGTGGGGGTGACGTCGTCGGGACGTTGTCTGGGGGCTGCGTTGAGGAACACCTGTTAGATGAAATTGCTCAGCGCAAGATTGCCAGTGACTGCCCCCAGCGCCTCCATTATGGAGTCAGCGCCGAGCAAAATGAACGCTTAGGTCTACCTTGTGGCGGTCAACTGGAGATCATTGTTCAGCAACTGTCAGCAGACGACGATCTCTGGATTACTCGTGTCATTGAGGCTATTAACCAAAGGCAGCTAATCACGCGCACGGTGGACCTTGCCTCGGGACACACCCAGCTACAGCCTGTCAACGAATTTAAGCCGCTGCAGATCAATGCTGTAACGATGGAACAAAGCTTTGGTCCAAAGATGCGAATGCTGCTAGTTGGGGCCGGCCAGCTCGGCCAACTTTTGGCCGATCTTGCGATCGCCATGGATTTTGAGGTACTGGTTATCGATCCGAGAGAGTCGACCCTAGCACAATGGCGGGGACCCGATGTTCCTCTGCTGCACGGCTTGCCCGATGATATGATTGCAAGCCAAGCCGTCGATCGCCATTCGGTGATTATCACGCTGACCCATGATCCTCGCATTGACGATATGGCGCTGCTCGAAGCCTTAGAAACGGACGCCTGGTACGTGGGGGCCCTAGGGTCAGTTCGCACAACTCGAAGCAGGCTTGAGCGCTTAGCTACCCTCGGTCTCTCAGCCGCCCAGCTAGCGCGCCTTCACGCGCCGGTAGGACTGCCGATCGGTAGTAAGACCCCCTGGGAAATTGCCATCGCCATTATGGCGGAAATTACCCAGTTGCGGCGGTTAGGGTAAAACCCTTAGTGACCGACAGCTGTCAGGTGTGGCCATCGAATTCTACCGCTCAATACAAATAGTCTTTGGCTTTGTACTCATCATGGCAGCCCTTACAGGTCTTTCCCGTAACGCCCAGTTGCGCTTGGATCGCTGCGCGGTCGCCACTTTTAGCCACTTGGGCAAGTCGGGCAGTTTCCGCTCTGAGCTCCCCAAGATGCTCTTTGAACTCATCTAAATCCAACCAGATATCGGGTTTGGCACGAGTACGACCCTCCTCTGAGCCAGGCGCAAAACCGCGCTCGACCTTATAGGTAGCCACCGCCGCAAGATCGCTGGACCAGCGCTCAAATGTGGCCTGATCCCAGTCAATCTTACCCTTCACCATATCGGCCATAGGGCCGAAGGTCATACCGATTAATGCGAAGTAAGACTGTCGGAGGGATTGCATGGGCTCGGTTTTCTCAATATGCGCCCAACTCGGCAGGGCTCCGGCACAGATAATAACCCCCGCAATAACCACTGTTTTTACACACTTCATGAACAACTCCTTCCTTGATGAATAATCTAGTCCTACGCGCAACCCAGCGGCCACTGTACACCGACACTATAATGATTCAAGTCCACCCGCCTAGTTGACGGATGGCGATTACAGCGTGCTAACAAACGAGCCACCGTCTAACAAAATATTCTGGCCGATCATAAAGCCCGTGTGCTCTGAACACAGAAAAGCACAGGTCGCGCCAAACTCCGCGGCCGTCCCGTATCGGGATGCGGGAATAGACTGCATTCTTCGCTTGCGAACAGCATCAACCGTCTCGTTGTTGATATCTGCCTCCATTCCATCGAGGCTAATCGTTCGATCAGTGGCATGAAGTCCCGGCAGTAAATTGTTAATAATAACGCCCTGACTGGCCACATCTCGAGCGACACCCGCGACATAACCAGTCAGCGCGGTACGCGCAGTATTGGATAAACCCAAAATAGCAATAGGCGATTTAACCGACACGCTGGTGATGTTGATCACTCGACCCCAGCCTCGCTCACACATCCCGGGCACCAGTGCGGTCATCAGTGCGATAGGAGTGAGCGCATTGGCATCCAGCGCAGCGATAAAGTCGGCACGCTGCCAGTCTCGCCAATTCCCCGGCGGCGGTCCTCCAGCATTAGTCACCAGTATGTCGACCGTTCCAGCTGCCGCCAGTACGCTGGCCCGACCTTCTTCCGTGGTTATATCTGCGGCAATTTCTTGGACGGACACACCATAAGTCGCTCGAATCGAAGCTGCAGTCTCAGCCAGTGCCTCGGGCGCCCTAGCGTTCAACACCACTTCAACCCCCTCAGCCGCTAGCGCCTCAGCACATCCACGACCCAAGCCTTTGGAAGAAGCGCATACCAATGCCCGCCGACCAGCAATTCCTAAATCCATTTTGTGCTCCTTACTCGCTTATCAATAGACACACCAGCACTGGCGTTTTCAGCTACTTTACCCTGTGCCGAGCACGCGGTCATCTGGGTCAGGGGGGGTGCAGATCAATGGTCATGGCCATCCGATTCGCCTCGCGATAGCGTCTGCGCACGGCATCTAATAAGGCTATACTAGCGCCAGTCGTCTGTTAGGTGAATATTCATGATCGAGTTCGAACTCAATGGCACGCCAGTGGCATTTCATGGCGCTTCCGATACGCCGCTACTGTGGGCAATCCGGGATCACTTTCGCCTGAAGGGGTCAAAGTTTGGTTGCGGCGCGGGCTTGTGCGGCGCCTGCACCATGCACCTCGATGATGTGGCGGTTCGAACCTGCGTGCTCCCGGTGGCCAGTGTCGCCGGTAAGCGCGTCACAACCATTGAAGGTCTGACGGATAACCATGAGTTGCATCCTCTGCAACAAGCCTGGGTTGACCACAATGTGCCACAGTGCGGCTATTGCCAAAGCGGCCAAATCATGTCGGCCGCCGCGCTGCTGTCGACTACCCCCAATCCCAGTGTTGCTGATATCAATAACGCCCTAGCGGGCAATATCTGCCGCTGTGGCTGCTATCCCCGGATTAAAGAAGCTATTTTGTCCGTAGCGGCGCTAACAGTCACCGATGAAACGCGGGCCGAGCTGGCTTACGACGCCACGGCTGAGGCGCCCTCTTCATGACTGTTCGCAATGTCTCTCGCCGAGGGTTTTTACAGATGGGCGCTGCTACCGGTGGCGGCCTCATTATTGGGTTGACGTTACCGGGCTGCTCGTTCAGTGGTGCCCTGCCGATAAATCGGGACGCGGGTGCTTTTATTCCGCACGCGTTTTTGCAGATAACGCCCGATAACGCCATCACGTTTTATTGCCCCAGTGACGAAATGGGTCAAGGCATTCGCACCGGTCTGGCAACGATTATTGGCGAAGAGCTCGATGTCCATCCACACAACATGACGGTGACCTCTGCGGGTTCCCATAAGGACTATGCCAACCCTGAATTCGGTATACAGCTTACCGGTGGCAGTAACGCCATACGTGCATTTTGGGGGCCTTTGCGACAGACCGGCGCCAATACCCGCGCGTTACTCCTTGAGGCAGCAGCCCTCGATTTAGGCGTACCCGCCAGTCAGTTAGCCACTGATAACGGCCATGTGGTGACCGATGGCCAACGCCTTCCCTATGGCGACTTTGTGTCCACAGCCGCTGGCATGGCAATGCCCAAGCAGTCGGCGCTCAAAGCTAATACCGCGTTCAAGTACATTGGCAGCGAATTCACCAGAGTCGATGCCCTAGCGAAGTCAACCGGCACTGCCCAGTTCGGTATCGATGCCGACATTCCCGACATGGTGTTTGCCGTTGTAGCGCGAGCACCCGTGGCTGGCGCGAGGGTGTCAGCTGTTGACAGTGACGCCGCGCTTGCCATGCCCGGGGTGCGACACATAGTACCCATTTCAAGCGGTATTGCTGTTGTCGCTGACGCCTACTGGCAAGCAAAGAAAGCGGCTGACGCGCTAGTGATTCGCTGGGAGGATAAGCCACTAAAACGGGTCAATAGTGCCCAAGTCCGTAAGGATTTAGATACCGCGCTCGAGCGGGGCGAGGACCTAGAAGCCAGCTCGCAGGGCGATGTTGATGTGGGCTTTGATGTCGCCGATAGCATCGTAGAAGCTGATTATTTTGCACCATTTCTCGCCCATGCGCCTCTGGAGCCGGTCAATGCAACCCTGCATATCCGTGGCGACACCGCGGACTTGTGGACCGGCGTCCAAAGCATTCAGGGGGCCCAGGGGCTAGTGGAGCGTATCACCGGCCTACCCAGAGGCAATATTCGGGTTCACAATATGTATCTCGGCGGCGGCTTCGGTCGTCGGGCGACATTGACCCACATTGTGGAAGTCACCGAAATTGCCATGGCTGTCAATGAGCCGGTACAGCTTTTGTGGTCAAGAGAAGATGATATTCGCCATGGGGTATACCGTCCTGCGTCGCTGATGCGCCTGAAGGCGGGGGTGAGCAATGACGGTCGCGTCATCGCCTGGCAGGCCCAGCGTTCCGGGGGCAACATTACCACTGATACCCTGACTACTATGCTTCCCGCTATGTTACCGAATTTACCTAACGCCTTGATTAACGGCTTATCCGGCTTGGCAAAGTATGTTTTCAGCCAATGGACCGTAGATCCCTCCAGCGTTGAAGGCTTGCATGAAACCTACGACTTTGACAACTATCGAGTCAGTCACGCGACGGTCGATCACGGGTTACCGCTGACTTTTTGGCGCTCCGTAGGGCATAGCTATACCGCCTTTGCGGTGGAATCAATGATGGATGAACTCGCTGACCGGGCTGGCATGAATCCTTTGACCTTTCGATTGGCCAACACCCGTAACCGACCCCGTATGCACGGAGTGCTGGCGCGGGCGAAGCGGGCCACAGATGAAATGGTCGTAGCTGAGGGTCATCATTTAGGCATTGCAGCACACAACTCCTTTCATACTGACGTCGTAGAAATCGCTGAGGTTTCGGTAGAAAGCGGTGATATTCGCGTTCATAAAGTCACTTGCGTGGCCGACGTGGGTACTGCCGTTAACCCCGATATTGTCCGTGCTCAGCTCGAAGGCGCCGTCATGTTCGGTTTGACCGCTGCCCTGTACGGCAGAATTGACTTAAAAAACGGCGAGGTCCAGCAAAGCAATTTCCACGATTACCCTATTTTGCGCATGGATCAAGCACCTGCCGTTGACGTCATACTGGTCAATAGCGGTGGTGATCCCACGGGCATTGGCGAGCCCGGTGTACCACCACTGGCACCCGCGATCGCCAACGCGGTATTTCGTGCTACTGGCCAACGTCTCCGGGAGCTACCCCTCACGCTCGCGTAAGCGGTGGTTCATATGGCCGACATGCCACCATCGACCGCCACGGCTTGGCCATTCATATAGCTGTTGGCAGGGGACATGAGCATTAGCATGACCTCAACCATCTCCTCGGGATCGCCCAATCGCTTCATAGGTGTGCCCCGGGCGAGCGCCGCCATCTTTGGTCCTAACTCTGCATCGGTGACCAGGGGCGTCGGAGAGAAAAAAGGACAAATGGCGTTCACCCTGACGCCGCTCGACGCATACTCATAGGCAGCTGTTTTGGTAAGCCCTACCACCGCGTGCTTCGCCGCTGCGTAGGCGCCAAGGGTAGGAGCACCGCCAATACCCGCCATGGAGGCAACATTGAGCACAATCCCACCTGCCGGTGACTGGCTCAACATCTGGCGAATACCATGCTTAATGCCAAAGAAGACGCCTTTGGCATTAACCGCATAGTTAATGTCCATGTCCTCTTCAGTCACCTCAATGAGCGGCTTGGGCGTTGTCCCTAAACCGGCGTTGTTAACGACAATATCAACGCGCCCAAATGTCTCTCGGGCAGTCGTTATTAATGCTTGAACCTGAGATTCAACGGCCACGTCACAGACTTGAGTAACCGGCGCTGGCGAACCCTGAAGCTCAGCGGCCACCCTCGCCAGTGCCTCGGCATTAATATCACTCAGTACCAACTTAGCGCCTTCAACACTGAGTTTATTCGATAGGATACGACCAAAGCCGCTAGCGGCCCCGGTAATCACAATGACGTGGTCTTGAAATACCGCCCATTGGGACATGCATGACTCCCTGTTACTGTTGAGTAGGGCAATGCACCGAGGTCTTGAGGGCGGCTGCCCCCTAGACGTTGGTTCAATGCACTTGGCTGGGTTTAATTAACGCCCTTTCCATTGGGGCGCACGTTTTTCAGCAAAGGCGAGCGAGCCCTCCATGGCATCCTCACTGGCAAAAATATCCTGAACCAGTGCTTGCTGGCGGGCGAACATGTCGTCTCTCGACCAGTCTTCAGATTGTACGATCACCTGCTTGGAGCGCTTCACTGCCAGCGGTCCGTTCGCTGCAATCCGCTCCGCTAATGCTTGGGCCCCTTTGAGGGCGCTACCCGCTTCGGTGACCGCATTGATAAGACCGAGATCGAGGGCCTTGGATGCCTCTAAAAAATCGCCGGTCAGTGCGAGTTCCATGGCTAGACGATACGGCAACTGTTTGGGCAAGCGCATTAGGCCGCCCGCAGCGGCGGCTAATCCACGCTTCACCTCAGGAATGCCAAAGCGCGCATTATCGGCAGCGACAATCAGATCACAGCTCAAGGCAAGTTCAAAGCCACCGGCCAGAGCATAGCCCTCAACCGCGGCAATTAATGGGGTTGCGGGGGGCGCTTCGACCATACCGCCAAATCCCCGTCCCTCCACCCAAGGTACTTCGCCGGTTAAAAACGCCTTTAAATCCATACCCGAGCAAAAGGTGTTATTGGCGCCCGTCAAAATACCTACCCGAATCGCATCGTCACTATCGAGTCGCTCAAGGGCATCGGCAATACCTCGGGCCACGGCCAAATTAACCGCATTTTTTGCCTCAGGTCGATTAAGTGTGATGGTCATAATGCCATCACTCAGTTCAGTGACTACCGGATCGGTCATGGTGCTCTCCTGCTGTGGGTGTGTATTGGTCGCTGTTAAGTTCGATCACTCGCTCGGTTCATCAAGGAGCTGAAAGTAATTGCCCGCATCACTAGCAGTCACTTCTACCAAGCGATGGAGCGGCTCAGTCGACGCCAAGTCCTTGGCGATTAATCGGTCATCCTTGGGCGTCATGGCAATAAACCGCTCCGCCGTGGCTTGTAAGCGGCCGACAATAATGGCTGACGTGGCAAGGCCATCACGGTTATAACCTAGCGTATAGGTTTCTATGTGGCCTCGCCCCTTGGGCGCGCGATTAAGGCTTGGAACGGGCCGCTCATCGAGCACCTGCTGTAATGCCGCGTTATCGCACACGGTAAATTCACAAGCGTCGCTGCTGTAAATACCCACAGCGTATTTCGATAGAAAGCCACCGTTAGCCGCGACCAGGCCGTAGAGGCCTGTACCCTTGCGCAGTCTATGCACCATTTCAGCAATAGCATGCATAGAGTAATTATTTCCCGGCCCGCCAAAGTACGGCAGCCCGCCGGTGACTGTTAGTCCCCTAGGATCATCCGCCGCTAACCCAATCGCGCTGATCGCGTTGATCACCGCTACCGGGAAACAGCTATAAAAGTCGAATAATGCTATGTCGTCCAGCGCCACATGCGCAGCGTTCAGTGCTGCCTTGAGTGCCAGCCCCGCAGACTCTGCCTCCCCTAGATTCGGGCGCTCAATGACGGCACGTTCTCGGGCATGGGCATAACCCTTCAGATAGATTCGTTGCTGTGTAGGAATCTTCAAAGTATCTGCTAAGGCTGTGGATACCACCACCAGCGCAGCACTTTGGTTGACCTTATCGCGAGCAATGAGCCGCTGAGGATAGGGGTGAGCAATAAATCGATTATCTAGGCTAATGGCACTCAGCTCTGTCGGCGAATAACGTACACCCGGCTGGCAGGAGTAAGGATTGTCTGCAGCCACTTTGCTAAAAGGTGCAAAAAGCGCTGCCATGCCATTTATCCACGCCTGTGAATGGCAATGAGACTGTCCTCGACGGGCATTTTCGATCAGGCCATGAAACAGCGGCGGCGTTATTACTCCGTGGGCTATCTCGTCATGATGGACATAATCAATGCCCGTGCCGCGATCATCCACGGGCTCGTCTAGGGTCTCAGACCAATCAACTTTTTGCCCGCTCTTTACCAACGCGCCGGCGGTGGACATCGCCTCTCCACCGCAGATCAAGACGCCCGTAGCGCACCCTTGGGCAATTTTTTCACAGGCCTCGACAACCAGTTTTTGAGGTGAATCCCCACCTGACATGGCCCAAATCGCTTCGGCTGGCGCTATATTTAAGCGTTTGCAGACCGACCGAGGAAAGTTATTCGAACAGCCATGGGGGAAGGCTAGGAAGGGAGTGGAATCTTCAAAGGTGCGGGCCGTCATTATCGTGTCAATGACCGCACTGATGCCCTCGTTACCACAGTCCTTAAAGGCCAGCTGGGCCGCTCTCGCGGTGATATCAACCGGCGATAGTGCCTCATAGTCAGGGTCATCCAATCGCTCAGTAAATTGCGCGGCGCCCACCAATACGGGTGTGGTCGGTGATAGTAGCAACATTATAGCTGTTGATTCCTTCTGATTTCCGTAAGCTTAGCGCCTGTGCCTAGATGTGCCCAGCACTTATGCTTCATTGACTTCGTCGACAACGAGGAGACGTTAACGCTGTTATGCAGTTTTCACTATTTGCACAACGATTTCAGCAGGAAACCGGCACCGTTCAGTTAATGGACGATCTCGGAAAAGCCCGCTGGGCAAAGCCACCTGTTTACATGCTGGGCGGCGGCAACCCCGCTCATATTCCTGAAGTAGAGACTACCTTTAAAGCGGCGCTATCTGCCATTCTTGAAAATGAGCAAGATTTTGGACAAATGATTGGTGAATACGACAGTCCTCAGGGTAATACGCTTTTTTGTCGCTCGCTAGCCGCTATGCTTAACGCCGAATTTGGCTGGCCGGTTAGCGCTGACAATATCGCGATTACCAATGGTAGCCAAAGTAGCTTTGGTCTGCTCTTTAACGCCCTCGCCGGCTATTTTGATGACGGGTATTTCAAAAAAATCCTGCTGCCTATTACACCAGAGTATGTGGGCTATGCCGATGTGGGCTTGGCGGACCAAGATATATTTGAAGGGCGTCGACCCGCTATCGAGCGTATCGGTGAACGCGCATTCAAGTACCGGGTCGACTTTGAAAGGTTAGTGATAAACCCACACCGACACGGTGCCGTGTGTGTGTCGAGACCGACAAATCCGACCGGCAATGTCATCAGTGACGAGGAACTCGATGAACTCCGCAATCGCTGTCGTGACGCCGGTGTCCCACTGATTATTGATAGTGCCTATGGGCTGCCCTTCCCAGGCATAGTCTTCACCGATGCCAAACCCCGATGGGATGAAGGCATCATTCTTTGCTTAAGCCTATCGAAGCTGGGCCTACCCGGCTTACGCACAGGCATTGTCGTGGCCAGCAGCGACGTCACCCGCCTGATTCGCAATGCCAATGCCATCAATAGCTTAGCGCCCGGCCGGGTCGGACCGACATTAGCGACGGCGCTATTAAAGCGTGGCGATCTTATGCGACTCTGCAAGGAGGCGATCCTGCCCCACTACCAGTCGAAAGTGAACCACGCCTTGTCGATGGTCAACTGGTTCATGCGTGATCTGCCCGTACGGGTGCATTGTGCTGAGGGGGCAATATTTTTGTGGCTGTGGTTTGAACGTTTGCCCATTACCAGCGGTGAGCTGTACCAGCGTTTAGTGCATAAGGGGGTATACATTCTTCCCGGGCATCATTTTTTCCCGGGGCTTAATGATGATTGGCGGCATCGCCACGAGTGCATTCGAGTCAACTATGCCGCGGCGGACGATATTGTCGAAACAGGACTGCAACTCATTGCCGACACTGTCAGGGAAGCTTACTCGCAGCGATAAATCGCTCATCCGCAGTTGCTCCAGCTAACAGCTGGCAACCCGGGCAGTGTTTGCGACAGTGACAAAGACACAGAGTAAAGCAGGTATTGATCACACATCAGCCGTCCCTAGGACCCCCTTTTTCCTAACCACTAGCAAATGCGTTACCCGATTCGAATCAGGCCTGATACTCTATGCCGCTCATGGTGAATTGAAGTTAACGTCAATGGCTGCAGCGCCGCAAACCCATATCTTGATCATTGCCGACACCGCCGTCATCGCCAAGCGCATTCGGCGACTGCTAGAGCGAGTTCATTCCGCCAGCTATACCAGCGTCGCAGCCGACAAAGCAAAAGAAGTCATCCTGGCCAGTGACTTCCACCTGGTTGTTTTGGTGGATTTATTGTCCCATAACCCCAACCCACTATCGCTATTATTTAACATTCAAAAGCATATCAATGTCATTGCCTTTGACAGCTTGGCTGAGGCCAATGCTCGACAAGTGGCCTCGCAAATAAGCAATGCGCAATTAAATCTGGTATCCGTATTGCCGTTACCTTGTCCCAATGCTCGCTTACAGTCGGTGATGGAGCGGATGACCGATGACTTACAGGCCGGCAAGCTCGGTCAGACGCCACGGTCTGTCGGCGAAATAGAGGCCGCTATTGCACAGGGCCTTATTATTCCGTGGTATCAACCAAAAATTTCAACCCTCACTGCGGAACTGACGGGCTTTGAAGCCTTAGCGCGCTGGCAGGAAGCCAATGGCGATATTATTCACCCCAGTACGTTTATTACGGTGGCTGAAAATCATTCCATTATCCACATCCTGACCCGGCAAATACTAACCGATGTCATCACACAACTGCGCGACTGGTGGGTCGATGGCCACGAGTGGCAAATTTCCGTCAACGCTAGTGTCGACGATCTAGAGAGCGATGATTTTGTTACGTGGCTAGGCGACAGCATTGAGCGCGCCGGCATCCCTGGAAGTGCGCTTATCATTGAGGTCACCGAGTCACGGGTGTCAAAAAATTTCGCTGTGTTGCTCTATAATTTAACCCAGCTCAAAAAAATGGGCATTGGCTTGGCCATTGATGATTTTGGGACGGGTTATGCCTCGCTGCAGCAACTCAATCGTATGCCTTTCACCGAGTTAAAAATTGACCAGTCCTTCGTCACCGGAGCCCATCTGGATAAAGACAAACGCGTCATTCTAGAAAACAGCGTCAGTATTGGGCATGGATTGGGTTTAGAGGTTGTCGCCGAAGGCATTGAAACCGGGGAGGACTGGTGGCATGTACGTAAATGCGGGGTAGATATCGGCCAGGGCTGGTTTATAGGTCGGCCTATGGCAGCCAGTAGCGTGTTAAATTGGGTCAAAGATTGGGAGACCCGCGCTGAGTATTTCGTTGATCCGCCCACCCTGACATCGCAGCTAAAACGTTGGCTGAGTTCCTGGATCCGCCATTAGCATCGGTAGACGTGTCGCCAATAGCGGCACGGCTCTCGGTTCGAAAAACGGCGACCAAAAAGGCCTAGTCAATAACAAGCAAAAAAAACCCCGCTAACAAGCGAGGTGTCTACGCTGACTTACCACAGCGATGCCTTATGGCGCTACAAGGCAACGGGTTAGCGACTGATGGTCCACCCAGCTTGCTCGAGAGCGAAACGCTCTTCACCGAGGTTGCCCAGTGCAACAACCTGACCCGCGGCATTAAACTCAAAGCGTGTCACCGTATAGGAATCTACTGGCAATCCACTATCGTCATCGGTGTCCCAAGTCTGGGTCCAAACGTAAACGACATTACCCTGACCCACCGCCTCGATTAACTCCCACTTGTCTGGAGCCCACGTGTCAGCATCACCGCTCGCTAACCACTCGAGCACCTGCTCTTTTCCAATGGGAGCATCGATAATGCCGCGAGCGACCGAAATATCCATCGTCTCATCACCACGCTGAATAACCGCGTTTACCAATTCACCTGGCTTCCCACGAAAGTCGAGCTTGCCCATATTTTCTTCGTTGATCTCCAGCCCTCGTACCGAGAGAAATTGATCATCTGGCTGAAGAATACCTTCAACAGGACTACCGGGGATCACCGTGCCTACTATCATCCTGCCTTGCTCGTCATTTGGGTCCCAAGTAAATCCGAAACCCACATACCGACGGCGGTATAGCTGCCCGTCTTGAGCCATTAGCGCCTGGACGGCCGCTAGCGTTTCGGTCTTTCCTGTGGCATTCGCGGTCACCCACTTAGTTGCTGTTGCAATGTTGGGATTTTCAGCCGGTGCGGGCACCTCACCAGCACTGCAAGCCGTCAATAAGGCAATAGCACTCATACTCAGTACACCCGTAACGGCGCGGTGTGTGATCAATTTCAACACGATAAGCTCCTCTATTTGTCTACATTTCTTCGATGTCTTAGCCATCAGTGATGGCTCTTCGGAGGAAACCCTATCACTCCTCGATACTAACAATCAACGCCGCGAACGCGGCTCAATGCCCTCTCGTTCACGATCGTCAATGAGCGGTTAATAGCGCTCAACAAGCCTCGGCACCGTTGCCGTGCTGATATTGCACCCGCATCCGTTGCGAGTATTGCCCCAATCGCTAATGCCTACCTATGCCAGCTCTAAACTGTACTTATGGAATAGGTCGTCTCGGACAAAGCCCAAACGGTGGTAAAGCGATTGTGCTGCGGCATTGTCCTTGGCTGTTTCAAGATCGAGTCGCGCCATCCCCAAGCTTCTGGCATGCTGCTCCGCAGCAGCCATTAATCCTCTGCCTAACCCTTGACGGCGCGCACCCTGGTCGACATAAAGATCATACAACACGTAGTACTCCACCAAGTCGACCGAACACAGGGCGGGGTACAACTGGGTGAAGCCTAACAGCACACCATGGCTGTCCTCGGCGAGAAAAATCACCGATCGCCGCTCACTAAGGTTGGTACTGAGCCAGGACCTTGCTGCCGCCAGATCGGACGCACAGGCATAAAATTGACGGTAGGCGTCGAATAAAACACTGAGCTCACTGAGATCGTCCAGTGACGCCGGACGATATCGGCCTTCTTCTGACATAATCGGTTACCTCCACACTGCCAGCCGTCGACTCCTGGTGGTGTTGCTGACTCGCTAGATTCGCGAATCTCCGTGGACACGGCGTAGCTGGTTGCCCCGCTGAAGGGCTATTGGCCATCCATACTCTCAATGCTCGTTTTTTACTAGCACGCCACCCTTTATAACGACCGACACCGTTTGCAAGCGATGAATGGCCGCAAGCGGATCCCCTTTTACCGCCACCAAATCCCCGTAGCGGCCCATCTCAATAGCGCCCACATCTGCCTCCAAGCCCATATGTTTAGCGGCGACTGACGTCGCCGACTTAATCGCATCCATGGGACTCATGCCCCGCTCGACCATAATGGCAAACTGCCAGCCGCCCATGTCATGGGGTAAGACCCCAGCGTCGGTGCCATACAGAATGGGTACACCCGCGCGATAAGCCTTCTCAAACACTAGCCGCTGAGCGTCGGTGGTATCACTATTTCGCTGCAAAAATTCGGCCGGGTAGCCCTGTTCTCGACCCACGGTATCGGTATAGGTGCCGTTGTAGACATCCATCGAAAAGGCCACACCCTGCTGTGCGGCGAGCGCGATGGTGTCATCCTCTAAAAGCGACGCGTGTTCAAGAGAGTCAACGCCCGCTGCGATTGCATCCTGCCCCGACTGATCACTGTGCACATGGGCGGTGACCTTGACATCTCTGGCATGGGCCACGCGTACTACCGCTGTAAGATCTTCCCGGGTCATTTCAGGCGCCCCTGGATCTATGCCCAAGGAGAACACCGCTCCTGAAGCAATCACCTTGATGAAATCAGCGCCCGCATCGATCGCCGCCTCAGTGCGGGCCGCAAATGCCTCTGGGCTGCTGGCGATGCCCCGCTGGGAATCCGGCGGTAGTTGATCAACCCGTATACCGGGAAATCTCAAATCACCACCCCCACCGGGTATGGTCAAGTAGGGGCCGGCTGTTTGTAAACGCGGCCCCAATGCTTCACCCGCCTCTATGAGGCGACGTGCTTCATAGAGGGTGCTAGGAAACCAAGCACCCGTGTGACGCACCGTGGTAAAACCCGTTGCTAAGGTCGTTCGAGCATTTTCGAGAACCAGTGCCAAGTGATCGGCCGGTGTGCGTGTGATGTACACACGGTAATCTACGGAGTCTTCGGGATTGGTATCAAAGTGCACATGAGTATTGATAAGCCCGGGCAAGCAGGTGTAGTCACCAAGATCGATCGTTTGTATGGTGGTGTTATCGTCACCGGGTTGCGCTACGACATGGTCACTGTTAGCTCGCGGCGTCGGCCTTACGGCTTGGATGCGATCCCCTACCAGGACAACGTCCTGATTCGACAGCGCATGATCTTCAAGGCCGTCGATGAGGGATCCGCAGCGAATAACGGTGGTAGTAGGCAACTCGGGTGAAGTCAATGGGACTGGCGGTGGTGTGCTATCCGAACACGCCCAGAGCCAGCACATCGCCACCGTCATGGCGACTCGTTTCATGGCAATAGTGACCTCATACTTCTCGACTGGGTTAATGGGCTAGCGTATTTTCCGCCGCTACCGGTACTGAAATATCGGCAATTTGTGCACCCTTTTACCATTATAGTATTCACAAGGGAAACGGCACACAAACTCAAGCGGCGCAGACAATCCTCGGCAAGGGACGGTGGCGTAGCAACGTAAACGGTGGGTAAAACAAGCGCGTCCACCAAAAACCCCGCACTCGGCGGGGCTTCAAATGTGGCGCGCCCGGCACGATTCGAACGTGCGACCCCCTGATTCGTAGTCAGGTACTCTATCCAGCTGAGCTACGGGCGCGAAAGCCGCGTAGTATATCGACTAGGCACTTAGGGTCAAGCCCATCACCCTGCGCGACGCTAAGCCCCGACTGCCCTCTACTGGGTATCCGGCGAGCAACACCTTACTGCCGTTTAAGTACCGAAAAAATGCCCCACAACGAAGGCAGGAGCAATAGGGACACCGGTACCGCAGTTACCACGATAAAACTTTGTAGTTTCGCGACCCCCCCAGAAGGACCCGCTAGCAGCACCATGGCAGTAACGCCCATTGCTAGCCCCCAAAATAGACGCAACCATCGAGGTGGATGTTCAAGACCCGAGGAAACGACCGCCAGGCTGTAGGTCATAGAGTCGCCGGTGGTCGCCACAAACAGCACCGTTAACACTAAAAAAAGTGCGGAAATGAGGCCATTTAATGGCACTGCATTGGTAATCGCCAATAGTGCGGCGGGCAAATTAAAACCCTCAAAAGGGTCAGTGATAATGCCCGGCGTTGCTATCTCAAAGCCCAGGCCCGTCCCGCCAAGAATTGAAAACCACATCATCGTCAGCAAGGGTGAAATGATGGACATGAGTAAAATGACTTCTCGGGCAGTACGGCCGCGACTAATCCGAGCAATAAATATGGCCATCATGGGGCTGTAGCCAATGAACCAACCCCAGAAGAACACCGTCCAGAGCGACAGCCAGCCTGGGTCACCAAACAGGCCCGCCTCGCCCCGATAAAGCGCCTGCGGGCCAAGCCATTGTAGATGGACAACCAACGCTTCAAAAAACGAGGTGACGATAAATCCGGTGGGGCCCGCCAACAACAGAAAAGCGAGCAATGCGCCGCCGAGAATAATGTTTATGCGGCTCAATATTTGAATGCCTTTATGCATGCCGCTGACCGCAGAGCTTAGATACACTACCATTAGCAGGGCTATAGTGATCAATTGCGCGGTCTTGCTGTCGCTCGTGCCATAGAGCTCACTCATCCCATAGCTCACCTGCAGCCCCAAAAACCCAATGGGCCCAACCGTTCCCGCAAACACCGCTAGCACAGAGACGATATCAGCAATATCACCCCAACGTCCGCGCACACCCTTCTCGCCTAGGAGTGGATAGAGTAACGTCCGCGGGGCCAGGGGCAGACCTTTTTCACTATGAAGTCTCATGAGTATGATCGCCCCTAGACTGCCCAATATAGACCAGGCTAAAAACCCCCAATGAAGAAACGATTGGGACAGGGCGTATTTGACTGCGTCGGCTGAATTAGGAACAACCTCGCCAAACACCGGTGGTGGGACCACGAAGTGAGCAAGCGGTTCAGCCGCCGCCCAAAACACGCCGCCGCCGGCCAGCAAGGTACATAACACCATGGCGATCCATTGAAAGGCAGGAAATTCTGGCGCACTGATATTACCTAAACGGACACTCGCGCTTGGACGAGTAGCCACATAAATAGCTATCGCAAAATTAGCCAGTAACAACAGCTGCCAGAAAAAACCGAAGTATCGGGCGCTCCAGTTAAAGCTTACCTTCACAACGCGGTTAAAGAGGCTATGGTCGTAGAAAAAAAGTGCTAAAAATAAACAGACCAAGGCAGTTGAGGTGACAACCACTCGGGTACGAGTCGACTGATCAGCCACGACTGCAGAACTATCTGACATAACAGAGGATCCAAACAACAAGGGAGGTGAATATGGTAACGGATGAATCGATTACATGCACGGCAAGCTAACAACTGTACCCTCGGCCTATTTCGGGCGGTTAGTCTTCTTCACCGGCTCCACGGGATGACACTGCAGACGAGGCGACTAGGGTCATATGGGCGAGTACTTTGAGGCGCTCCCACAGCGACACTTCTACTTCTATACCGTTGACCATGGCCCGATCACGGACTGCCATGAGATCCGACTCCTCGTGCTTAGCTAATAAGTCATAGCGAAAATCCGAGCGCATCGTAGGCAGTAAGTCCACGTGGTTAGCCATGACTATAGTAATGCCGCTGTTAGGCTCATTTTCTTCAGGCACTTCCTCCACCGAATACACGCGTATTGATGGCGCCGATGAATTTGCACGAAAGCCCACGACCTGCTCTGTTAGGGGTATTTGTGCATTACGCCAAAAGGCGGTGATATTCATACCCCGTCCCGCGAGGCGCGCAAGGTAACCCATGATCAGCTGCCGCTGCCGGCAACGGCGAATTTTAATGACCGACAAACCTCGAGCCCGGGCCTTAGCAAACGCTAATTCAAGCGCAAGATTAGACGAACGCAGTACACTGAGATCTTGGCCATCGATGACCGCTAGATCACCGTCCTGATACAAAATTTGCGGCAGAGTGTCGGGATCCTCTTCCATTAGGTGCTGCAAGCCGGCATTCAACGCTTCAAGCCCGTGCAAGTCAAAACTTTCCATCCACGCGACCATATCGGCAGCATCATCCGCGTGACCATCAGAAAAGCCAATGCCTATAAACGCTTTACGCGACAGCCCCTGTAGTTCATTAAACGAGACATTCATCATTTTCACCAGTACTCATCGACGCGACTACTTTGTGGCTAGTTGCGCGGCAGATTCGCCACTACTATCTGATGGCATTAACGGAAAACTCCAGTCATCAAATGCACTCAAGTCAGCGGGTTCTTCATTTAATTCATCGATCAACGGAGCACCTTGAAAAAAGGTCACGCGCACCCACCGATCGCTGCGCGGGTCAAACCGATTGGCGCCTAAAAATGAAAGCTTTGTTCGCAGCAAGTGGATAGGCTTCATATCCCGATGCCAGAGATTAGCGCGTATCTCACCGTAGGGGGTTGCTGCCATTGTTTGAATGCGCCGAATAATGTCCATGAACTTAGGCTGGGCCATGAGGAACTCAATGGTCAATGCCCGAGGATGCTCCTCAAGGTAATCGCTTATCGCCCGGTATGTGCGCTGTGCACGGGGCGCAATGGCAAGCGACAGTTCCTTTTCCACACCGTCCTCGGCACCGCGTACACCTAACCTCGGCTCCTCTTTTTCCACAGAGCGATACCAAAACCAATGGCAGGAGACTGGGTCGTCAAAATCCTCAGACAATGCCCAGTCTAAGTGGGTTTCGATGACTTGCTTGAGCTGTACCAGCGGCATGTCGGGAGTGAGATCCAACTTCTCATCAACGCCCATCGCATCCTCGAGGACGTCGACCTGTGCTGGGTACAATTCGATGAGCAGCGCGTTTAACAGTTCCTGTGACTCCAGCGATAACGCCGCTTCGCCCCAATCGGTGAGTTGTTGCCATAAATCAGGTTCAATGGCAATTTGCTCTAACCACGCGATAACCCCGGAAAGCTCCTCAATCACCGCTGCATTACGCGAGGTTTGATGAGTGTCCGTAACTACTGTCTCGACAAAGTAATGATAGGCACGCCGACAAAGCAGGAGTAGCTGAGACCGATCTTCTTCACTGGGTATCTGCATTTTTGCCAGGGCCAATGCCTGCTCCCGTGCATGTATCCACTGATTAATCAATTGAGGATGGTTGATCAGAAATGGCGCCATGCCAAGGCCCGTTGAGTTACCAATACCCAAATAGCGTTGCAAATCTATGTGCAAGCCCACCGCCGAGTGCGCATGACGGTGCCGCGCAATATGCTCAACTTGAGCGATAGAAAATTGTCGCAGAACGTAGACGGCCGTCATTTGCGCCGAAAACGGCCGACGAAAATCAGCGTTTTCTTTCAAACGTCCGAAGTCAGCGATGCCAAATTTACCGTTGCCGTACACGGCTGTCGTACGATAGAGATACCCCGCTTCTTTCAATAAGGACACCGGTGGTTGACTGCCCTTTGACAGCGCATCGACAAAGACGTCAAAGTTACGAACACTTTTATTGGCCCTTGAGATAACCAGTAATCGCGGATGCTGACGTCCCGCTTCCTGTAGTGGAATATTTTCTGCAAGGGAGGTCATGAGCGCATCTTCAACGTCACCCTCAACCAAGCCAAAGGTCACGTCCCAGGCATTGGCAATCACTCGGTCTGAGCGCTGACTATCATCCAAACGTTGAGAAAAAATCACTGCATGATAGCGGCCATAAGGGGTCTGGATGCGATAGATGGCCTGACCATGACCCAGGGCATCGAGCTCGAAACGATCGCAGCTGATATGCCAGCGTTGCCGGCCCATTTGACGAATCAGGCTACGCGCAAAGCTCAAGCGGCTAGCGTTGAGCGATCCGAGTCGTTCTAAATCCATGACCAAAGCCGGGGGCCTTAGCACGGGGGTCAACTGCGCAGGCTGGGTTATTAGCTCGATCATGGCACGGGTTCATCGACGGCAGCAGCACTCTGCGGGTTGGCTACGCGAGTCAATAAGTCAAGCCAATTGCCCCCCATAATCTTGGCGAGTTCCTCAGTAGAGAAGCCACGCTGGGCCAGTGCTCGGGCAATCGTTGGAAAATCGCTATTGTCTTGAAACCACGATAATGCGTCTGGCCAACCAGCGTTGCTTGAGGATCCCTCGCCGTAATCCATGACCTTTGACCAGCGTCCGGTGCGCATCCATTCAAGCACCGATTGGGGCTGTGCTTGGCAGAGATCTGACCCCAAGCCGATACGGTCAATACCTAAGCGTTCACCGGTCCATACGACCATGTCACAAAAATCATCCAACGTGCACTGGGGACCATTTTTAAGATGGAACGGGTACAGGGAAAATCCTACTAAGCCCTCATTTGCCGCAATTGCATCAATGACTTTATCGGACTTATTGCGCAGTGCTGGATGAAAGTGGCTGGGATTGGCATGAGAAATAATCACCGACTGCTGGGAATAGTCGATCGCCTCGAGGGTAGATCGCTCAGCACTGTGGGACATATCAATGACCATACCCACGCGATTCATTTCACGTACAACTTGTTTGCCAAAGCGCGTCAGACCGCTATCCTCATCTTCATAGCAGCCGCAGGCTAATAAGCTTTGGTTATTGTAGGTGAGCTGCATAATCATCAGCCCCAAGCGACGCATGACTTCTACTAGGCGAATTTCATCCTCAATGGGCGAGCAATTTTGTGCACCAAAAATAATCCCAACGCGACCTTCCTCTTTGGCTTTATGGATATCTTCTGGCGCATAAACCGGCCGTATTAAATCAGGATACGCCTCAAAACGATTGTTCCATTCACCAAACCGCGTCAGGGTCTCGCGGGTATTTTCATGGTATGCCAAAGTAACGTGGACAGCATTAAGACCGCCTTCGTGCATCTGTTCGAAAATCGTCCGTGACCAAGCCGAGTACTGCAAGCCATCAATGACAACACCCGAAGCCTTCATGGTTAACTCCTCGCTGCTAGCGTTTGTTTTTACGGTTGGATGTACGTTGTTTTGACGGTGGTATAAAACTCACGTGCATATTGCCCCTGCTCTCTCGGGCCGAAACTTGAGTTTTTCCTGCCACCAAAAGGCACGTGATAATCAGTCCCCGCCGTGGGCAAGTTCACCATGACGCAACCACTCACCGCTCGTTTCTTGAAATCGGTAGCGGTCGCGAGGGACTGGGTAACAATGCCCGCCGTTAACCCAAACTCGGTATCATTGAGCACGCTCAACGCTTCTTCGTAATTCTCTACGCGGATGACACAGGCAAGCGGCGCAAACATTTCATGGCGGTTTATCGCCATGTCGTTAGTGGTATCGACAAATAATCCCGGCGACATATAAAAGCCGGGGGTGGTCAACTCCAAGCGCTCGCCGCCCTGCAATAGCGTCGCGCCTTCCTCAAGACCTTTTTGCACCCATGATAAATTGTCGGCCAACTGTGCCGCAGACACCACTGGACCCATATCCACGCCGTCCTCTAAGGCATGCCCTACTCGGACCGCCGACAACTTCTCGGTCAGCTTTGCCACGAAGGCATCGTAGACCTCAGCCACCACAATGAGGCGAGAGGACGCCGTACACTTTTGCCCCGTACCACTAAAAGCACCGACAAAGGCGGCATTAGCTGCCACGTCCAGATCGGCATCAGCCGCCACAATCAGGGCATTTTTAGAGCCCATTTCTAGCTGGCATTTCACCAAATGAGTCGCCGTAGCAACGGCGACTTGTCGACCTACCGGTAAGGAGCCAGTAAAGCTTACCGCATGCACACGGTCACTGTGAATAAGTGCATCACCCACCCGTCCGCCGGGCCCCATCAGCAGATTAAACGCCCCCGCAGGAAGGACGGTTTGTCGAGCAATGATCTCCGTCAACGCCCAGGCACTGCCGGGAACGAGATTGGCGGGTTTGAAAATAACTGCGTTACCAAAGGCGAGAGCCGGTGCTATTTTCCAGACCGCGGTAGCCATGGGGAAATTCCAAGGGCTGATAACCACCACCACACCAACCGGCTCGCGTCGAGTTTCGATCTCAATGCCCGGGCGCACGGAATCAGCTCGATCATCAATTTGACGATGCACCTCCGCTGCGTAGTATTGAAAAAACTGTCCGGAGCGTACCACTTCTCCCACGCCCTCAGCACGGGTCTTACCCTCTTCGCGGGCCAATAGTTCGCCCAATTCCGCGCTCCGCTCGATGAGTTCGTTACCAACGGCCATCAGTACCTGATACCGAGTCTCCAAAGGCGACTGCCCCCAGCTATCGACAGCGCGATTAGCGGCATCTATGGCGGTATCCACGTGCGCCATATCAGCCTGGGCATAGTGTCCAATCACATCGCTCGTGTCTGATGGGTTAATGTTGGCGACAGTGTCAGCGGTAGTCACCCACTGACCATCAATAAATAAGGCTAACTGCTCAGACATAGGGGCTCCTTTGAGGTTTGGCAAGGCAGCGTTCGGTTTTCGAACGACAGTGGCGATGCTAAGCCCAAAAAATTAATAAGGAAAATTATTATTTTATATGTTTTGATAAGTAAAATTTATTAATTATCCTCAAGCGTTGCTATGTCTGTGAAAGCCAAACCATCCCTAAAAATGCAACAACTGCGCTATGTCTTAGCAGTGGCAGACAAGGGGAGTTTTCATGCCGCGGCAAAGGCGTTGCACCGCACCCAACCGGCGTTATCGTTAGGTATCAAAGAGTTAGAGCTGCGCCTAGGGGAACGTCTGTTTGAAAAACACCCCTCCGCTAAGCTGACCCCCTTTGGTGAGGTCTGCCTCCCTCGCTTTAAAGAACTGGCGGGACTTCACGATCGAGTAGCCAGGGATTTAGATGATCTTGCTGGGCAGCGAGCCAGCCGCATTGAAATTGCCACCGTACCCTCTATCGCCCGTCGGTTCATGCCCAACGTCCTTAACCGTTTTATCCGGGCTTACCCTGCAATTAACATAGAGCTGCATGACGGCCCCGCCGAGTGGGTCTGTCAACTCGTGCGCACAGGTAGCATTGAGTTTGGGGTTGGATCACTGTCAGGGCCGACTGACGAGCTACACTTTGAACCACTGCTCGAAGATGCGCTCGGGGTGGTGTGCCATATCAGTCATCCCCTTGCCGATGCCAATAAACTCAACTGGCCAGACCTGATGGGTCATCAACTGCTGCGCAACGGTACTTCGCGCATGCTCGAGGATACCCCCGCTTCAGTACTACTGGCTAACAGTCGTTTTTATATTACCGAGATGATCTCCATTATCGCCATGCTAGAGACCGGAAAAGCCTATACCACCCTGCCGCGATTAGCCTTCCAAGAAGAATATTCTTCGCTGCGTTTTATTCCCCTCAGCAACCCCATGATTACTCGACAAATAGGGCTTATCTCTCGTGCGGGGGCATCACACTCCTCTGCTGCCGAAACCATGATGGCAGCTCTACGAGAACAATGTAGAACCGGCTAACCTCGATTGACTCGCCGATCGCCGTTGCTACAAGAATGATGCTGATGCGGCTACAATTACCCCCAACGCCGATTGGATGAAGCCGGCGATGGGCATCACAACAGAGACGTTCGTGGGTATAAACATTGGCAGTCACTAAGCAAACACCGCTACCGCTAGTCTTCAAAGCGGGCCCCGCCGCCATGACCTCTATCCGCGAGAATGGGCTGACGGTCGACTCGCTTACGGCTATGGCAGGTGCCGCCGGTGGTCCAAAATGGTTGGTGTTAGCCGCGCTCGACAAACTATTATTTAGCGATTGGCTAACAGCGCGCGATAAGCCGTTGCCACTGGTAGGGTCATCAATCGGTAGCTGGCGCTTCGCTGCAGCAGCACAGGCCAACCCCGTTGCCGCTATTAACACCCTTGAGCATTTATATATTGAACAACAATTTAGCGATCGACCCGACATCGCTGAAGTCACTGCCATGGGACGACACATCCTCGGGGAATTACTCGGTGATACCGGTGCCCAAGCCATTCTCGACCATCAATGGGCGCGACTTCATATCATCACTTGCCACTGCCAAGGGCGAACATCGAGCGATCATCCATTGCGACTAGGCGCTGGATTTGCTGAGGCGTTCTTGGCCAATAGTCTGAGCCGACGCTACTTGGCACGCTACCTACACCGTCATGTGTTTGCCGATCAGCGTTATCATTTTGAGCACGCTGCCTTTCCAGGATTTCACAATCAGCTATTAGCGCTAACGGCAGATAGCCTACCTGAAGCGCTCCTCGCCAGTGGTTCAATCCCCTTTGTGCTCGAGCAAATCGCCATTAACAATAAACAGGGTTACCGAGACGGTGGGTTGATTGACTATCACATGGACTTACCCCTCGCCGCTGAGGGGGTTGTGCTCATGCCCCATTTTTCACACCGCTGTGTCACCGGTTGGCTTGACAAACATTTACGCTGGCGTAAACCCACGGCCATGGATCATCACTTGGTTATTCATCCATCGGATGCGTGGATAGCGAGTCTGCCCAACGGTAAAATTCCAGATCGACAAGACTTCAATCGTTATCGGGGAGATTATCAAGGTCGACTAAACGTCTGGCGGAACGTCGTCAAACGCAGTGAGGAGCTCGCTGACTGCTTTGCGTCGCGTCTTGCTCGTAACGACTGGTTGGCGCATATTGAACCCTTGCGCCCGTAAACACTCAGGCGTATCCAATCAAGCGGCTGCACAGTGTTTGCTAAACTGTCAGGCATTTGGGCTCCGCCCGCCGGGAGCCTACGAACAATAATGAGGGCCTTATGAATTTCGAATTCTCTGAAGAGCAACTGATGCTACGGGAACAAGCCCGTGGCTTTTTACAGCAGCACTGTCCCCCCGCGACGACCCGCGCTGTTCTTGACGGTGAGCAAACCTACGATGACACCCTGTGGCAACGTGTGGCTGACATGGGCTGGATGGCCACTACTATTCCAGAGCAATACGGCGGCTTGGGTTTAAGCCACTACGAGTTGGCGATCATTGCGGAGGAGCTGGGCCGTGCTGTGGCGCCGCTGCCCTTTTCGTCGTCCGTTTATTTAGCGACCGAAGCCATTATTTTATACGGTACGGAAGATCAAAAAGCCCGTTGGCTACCCTCGCTGGCCACCGGCGACACCATTGCCACATTTGCGTTGGCAGAGCGACCGGGACAAACCAGTGAAAGCAGCATCCAGACGCGCTATCGTGAGGGCACCCTGCATGGGCAAAAACAACCGGTCGCTGATGGGCAAATAGCCCAACTGGTTATCACAGTAGCAAAATCGATCGACGATGAGGTACAGCTGTGTGCCTGCGAGCTTCACCAAGACACCGTTAGCCAACAGCCCTTGAGAACTCTAGATTTTTCCCGCGGTCATAGCGCCATTGACTTTACGGGGGCACAGGCAGAGCGGCTCTCGGGCACCGCTGTCACCTGGGCAAGTGTGGAGAGATTGCTAGATCGCGCAGCTGTGCTCACCGCATGGGAACAACTAGGGCTTGCCGAGGTAGCCCTCGAGCAAGCGTGTGACTATGCCAAGCAGCGCTATGCCTTCGGCCGACCCATCGGCTCGTTTCAGGCGATAAAACACAAACTTGCGGGCATGTATGTGAAAAATACGCTAGCTCGGAGCAATGCTTATTTTGGCGTTTGGGCGCTAGCGAGTGACAGTGAGCAACTACCCTTGGCAGCGGCCACCGCTCGAGTAGCGGCCATACAGGCGTCATTGACTGCCTCACAAGAAAATATCCAAACCCATGGCGGCGTCGGATTCACCTGGGAATATGACTGTCAGTTCTATTATCGACGGGCCAAATTACTGAGCTTGAATCTGGGCTCAGAGCGACATTGGCAGAACCGACTGGTCGCTCACCTCCAGCACCAAACCAGCGCCGCTTGATACCCTTCCACACTGACCCAAAGCGTTAATAGAACAGTAGAGGACATAAACTATGGACTTCAATGACACACCTGAAGAAGCCCTCTTTCGCAATAAAGCGGCTCAATGGCTGGCGGATAATCAACTCACAGATGCGGACACGCAAGGCTTATCCCGCCTGCAAATTGCCAAGCTTTGGCAAAAACGCAAGTACGATGCAGGCTGGGCCTGCATTGGTTGGGATCGCGCATTTGGTGGCCGCGGCGCCTCTGCCATCGAGCGCGTTATCTGGGGTCAAGAAGAAGATCGATACAACGTACCCTCGCGTTTTTTCGTGATCGGTCAGGGCATGATTGGCCCGACCATTATGGCGTGGAGTACGCCAGAGCTGTGCGAGCGATTTCTGCCAACGCTCGCCAGTGGCGAAGAAGTATGGTGTCAGTTGTTTTCAGAGCCTGCTGGAGGCTCTGATCTGGCAGCCTTGCGGACAAAAGCTGAGCCCGATGGCGAGGACTGGATTTTAAACGGTCAGAAAGTATGGACGTCCGGTGCCCATTACGCGGATTTTGGTCTCATTGTTACCCGAACCGATACGAGGGTGCCAAAACATCGCGGTTTAACGGTATTCATGGTCGATATGCATGCGCCTGGGGTCGATATAAAACCCATTAAACAACTCAATGGCGATTCCGATTTCAATGAAGTGTATTTCAACGACGTCCGGGTTCCCGATAGCTTTCGACTGGGTGATGTCGGTCAAGGCTGGCAGGTGTCGCTGACAACCCTGATGAACGAGCGATTAGCCATTGGCGGTGGTGGTGGCGGAGCCGACGTTACATTGGCATTAGATATTGCCAGCACTGTTGACATTGATGGCCGTCCAGCGATAGAAGACAGCGCTGTACGCGCCAAGATTGCCAACTACCATGTCCTCGAGGCAGGCCTTAAATACAATGGCTACCGAGCGCTCAGTGCGCTCTCCCGAGGGGAGCTACCCGGCCCCGAAAACTCCATAGGCAAGCTCGTGGGCGCACCAAAACTGCAGTCAATCGCCTCATTTTGTATGGACTTACTGGAGGAGCACGGCCCACTGTGGGACGATGAGCAACCGTTATTTAACGGCGTAGCCCAGGGTTCCTATATGGGTGCTCCCGGGTTACGTATCGCCGGTGGCACCGACGAAATCATGACCAATATCATTGCCGAGCGTGTACTGGAACTACCCCAAGATCCCCGAGCTGACAAAGGTATGCCTTTCAGTGATATCCCGACCGGCTAACGTGACCCGCCGGCGCGTAGCGCGCCGCATCAAACAGACGTCACGCTACCCCTTTGATTGTGTCTTAAGTCACCCTAGGGCGGTGCTGGAAGCGGGGGTCGCGATAACCCTGGGTTCGCAGGATACCTTCTAGCTCTCTTACTGCTCTAGACACATCCTGAAAACTGTTATAAAGCGGCGAAAAACCAAAACGAACGATATCGGGTTCACGATAATCGACAATCACGCCTTGGGCTATTAAGGCCTGACTAACCGGAAATCCCTGCGCTAATCGCAGGCTAATCTGAGAGCCTCGTTGCTCTGCTTGGCGAGGTGTTACGCAGTCGATATCAGCAGTGCTCGGGTCTTGCGCCAGGCAAGCAAAAAAATAGTCGCTTAACGCTAAACTTTTTTCTCGCAGTGCTGCAACGGTGACCGTTTTAAACACTGACAATGCTGCCTCTACGGCGGTCATCGCCAATACACTCTGAGTGCCGGTCAAGAATCGTCGAATGCCGCCAGCGGGTCGATAGCTAGATTCAAAGGCGAAAAGATCTGCATGCCCCATCCAGCCAGGAAGTACATTTGCTGCGTGTTGATGTCTCTCGGCAACATAGAGAAAACCCGGGGACCCAGGTCCGCCGTTGAGAAATTTATAGGTGCAGCCCACAGCCATATCGACCTGTAAATCCGACAGATTAGTGTTGACGACGCCAGCGCTGTGAGCCAAATCCCACACCACAAGCGCACCGTTTTTCTGGGCTAACGCGGTAATGCCCGCCATATCGCGAAGAGTACCGGTCCTAAAATCTACGTGGGACAGAGAAATCACCGCCACCTCAGAGAGATCAGTGTCACGCAATCTGTCTACCGATACTGACTCAATCTGGCATCGGTTCGGGCCTAATAATTGCGCCAATCCCTCAGCTATATAATTATCTGTTGGGAAATGTCCAGCTTCGGTAATCATTTTGCGCCGCGGTGCATTGAGTTCTAGGGCAGCGGCTAGGGCTTTAAACAAATTGATAGACAGATTGTCGCAGCAGATAACTTCTCCAGGGCGGGCGCCTAGAATACCGCCCAAGGCCTCTCCGACGCGGAGTGGCATATCAATCCAAGCATGATTATTCCAGCCGTCAATGAGGTCGGTACCCCATTGATTTTCCGTGACATCACGAAGCTGCTCTTTGACTGCATGGCTCAGAGCACCCAGTGAATTACCATCGAGATAGGTTCGATCAGAGGGCAGGTCATAGTATTCGCGAAGAAAGCGCAGCGCATCTTCGCTATCCAATTGCTCAGCGGTTTTCATTGGTCAGCACATCGTCAATGGCGAGTTTGAGAGCGCCAAACGCTTCACTTGCCGGGTGAATGAGATCAAAGTGACCAGCGCCCGTTATTGTGACTATGTCCTGAGCCTCGAATCCATCGAGCTGATCAGCACCGACAATAGGATCTTCGCTGCCCCATAGTAGGCGCACCGGTGACATCAGTTTTTTTGGCACGACCGATGCCTGTTGGTATTTGAGCAACAAGTCTTCGGCCGCACCTCCCATCAATGCTGCCACCATCTCTGGACAAGACCCGTTTTGCTGCCCATAAGAAACCAGATTGGTAATGGCTGCCAACCCGACGACGCCATTCACAGCCAGCGAAGAATCTTGAGCCGCCAACAGAACCAGATGGCCGCCGGCAGAATGGCCCACGGCAATCAGTGGGCCCGCTATATAATCGTGCACCACGGTGATTGCCAGACGGATATCGTCATAGGTACCAGGCCACCCACCGCCCAGATCACCGACCCGGCGGTATTCGGGCAGCCACACCGCATAGCCTTCTGATGCTAACGCAGTCGCCAGCGATGTCAGGTGCTCTCGCGAATAGTGGTTAGACCAACAGCCTCCGTGAACTAATAACACGTTGGCTTTTAGCGTGGCCCTAGCCCCATAAAAAGCTAGCGTTTGCAGCTGACTTGGGCCATAGCTAATCGTTTTATCGGGATCAACCGTTGGTAATGACAAGATGGATTCAAACGAGCTGCCATAAGGGACACCCTGCGCTTGCACCTCCAGGGCATGCAGGGAATCCTCACTAACGTCGATACCGTCTTGTACGATAGGCTTGTCTGACGCGGCGGCGGTAATAGCAAACACACAAGCATGGCTAAGAAAAACTGTCCTCAGCCAATGTCGGGGAGCACCGATAGCCGGCTCATTGATAAAATAGGGAAGCAGCTTCTTCATCACGGCACTAGTGTGCCAGATTACGCGTTGTCAGGTTAGTCCGTTTACTGACTAATGATCTAGCCGATACCTCTGCAGACCTCCTCTACCCCCCGCGCCACCGGAAGGATCAGGGCCTTTGTCAGAGCACATTGCCTTCGAAACACGTTGTTCAAGAACAGGTCCCGGGGCAGTAAAACCGTCGCGATTCGATGCGGCTCTGATAAGCTAATGCCCGGGCGCTGATGTTATCGGGAAAAGTGATACCGTGGGCGGGTATTCGTAACGAGAGTTCAACTATTTATGCGTGTTCTTTTAGCCGGTGCAACAGGGACCGCTGGCGCTGAAGTGCTCACCACATTGCTCAGGGACGGCCATGAGGTCCTTGCTCTGACTCGTACACTGCCAAACGCCACTGAGCCACAACCTGCCGCGAGAAAACTTCAGTGGCTTTCTTGGGCGCAATTGCGATCCTGGGCAAATGAGCAGGAATCCCCCAAGATTCATGAGATACCCAGCATTGACGCTATTATTTCCTGTCTGGCCAGTCGCAGTGGTGGCATTAAAGACAGCGAAACGGTTGAGTTTGACGCCAATAAAGTGCTGCTCGATGTTGCCATTTCAGCGCCTATTCCCCAGTTTGTGTTGCTATCGGCCATTTGCGTTCAACGCCCCAGACTCGCCTTTCAACAACAAAAGCGTCGCTTTGAGGACGCGCTCAGTGCCAGCGATCTTCATTGGACCATTGTTCGGCCAACCGCGTTTTTCAAATCACTATCGGGACAAATTGATCGTATTAAGGCGGGCAAATCATTTTTAGTATTCGGCAATGGACAGCTCACCGCTTGCAAACCCATCTCTCAACGCGATCTTGCGCGCTACCTCGTCGATTGCCTTAGCGATCCTCAGCGACGGCGCAAGGTACTCCCTATTGGAGGACCCGGGCCCGCCATTACTCCCTTAGACCAGGTGGAAATGCTCGAGCGAGCCTTCCAGCGGAATATCAAGGTGCGCGCTATTTCTCCCAGACTATTTGATGTAGCGCATTGGCTATTCGCTTGTTTCGCACGCTATTCCCAATGGTGTCGAGATCGGGCCGAATTTTGCCGAATTGGGAAATTTTATGCGACTGAATCAATGCTCGTATGGAACACGAACACCGCGCAATACGATGCAGCGTTAACCCCTGAAACCGGGGCAGATACCCTGGGCGACTTCTACCAAGCTATCGCCTCAGGGCGCGCTAGCGTACCCATCAAAGGCGAACATTCATTATTCTGAGCAGTGGCTGGAGCAGAAGTTCCGCGCCACAAACGAGTGGCTAACTTGTCATTATTAACCAGATAAAATCACGAATTTGTTGGCAAAACAGCGTAGGCTCCGCCCCTTCGACTTCAGAGCAGCTTTTTTATGCAGGACGCGACCGCGCTGGCCCCCGGCTTTCATGACCTCGGCTTACCGACATCCCTCGTTAACAACCTAACCAAACAAGGTTACCGCGAACCAACTGCCATTCAGGCAGGTACCATTCCACCTTTACTGAAAGGCCGCGACGTCGTTGGCATTGCCCAAACCGGTACGGGTAAAACAGCCGCTTTCGCCCTGCCTATTCTTGCGGATATTGATATCGCACTTGCCAAACCCCAGGCATTGATTCTGTGCCCCACGCGAGAATTATCTATGCAGGTAGCGGAAGCCTTTGAGACCTATGCTAAAGGCTTGTCGGGATTGCGCGTACTCACCGTCTGTGGGGGTGCCGACATGCGCAACCAGCTTCGCGTACTCAAGCAAGGGGTACACATTGTCGTTGCCACACCCGGACGCCTACTCGATCATCTCAATCGAGGAACGGCGGACTTCAGCCGCATTGCTACCGTCGTGCTCGATGAAGCCGATGAAATGTTACGCATGGGTTTCATTGACGACGTTGATACTATTTTAGCTAAAACACCAAAAGAACGTCGTGTCGCCCTATTTTCTGCCACCATGCCGCCACGCATTCGGCAGATTGCCTCCAAACACCTCAATGATCCAATTGAAATTGCCGCCTCTCAAGCGTCCTCAATTAGCGATAATATCGAGCAGCACTATTGGCTCGCCAAAGGTGCCAGTAAAATAGAGGCCTTAAAGCGTATTCTTGCCTATGAGGATACCGACGGCGTCATCGTCTTTACCCGCACCCGTGACAGCACCAGCGGCGTAGCCGAGCAGCTGTGTCAGGCCGGATACAAGGCGGCCGCGCTCAATGGTGATATGGATCAAAAACTGCGGGTTCGTACCGTTGAACAGCTTAAATCCGGCGGTCTCAATATCGTGGTCGCCACCGATGTGGCCGCGCGTGGCCTCGACGTCGACCGAATCACCCACGTCATCAACCACGATATTCCCTTTGATGAAGAAGCCTACGTCCATCGCATTGGTCGTACGGGGCGCGCAGGTCGCACCGGCAAGGCAATACTTTTCGTTACGCCCCGTGAAAAACGGCTGCTCCGTAATATCGAGCGATTAACGAAAAAACCCATTGCCGAATTCACGCTACCCTCTGAACGAGCGATAGCAAAGCGCAAACTCAAAGCCTTTGCAGCAACTGTAGAACAGCAGTTAACACAACCCCCGACAGATGACATTGCCGAATTGATCGACGATTTACATGCTAACGGCGCCGTCGACTATCGCGACATCGCCATCGCCTTAGCGGCGCTCAATGCCGGGACTCGCGCTGTCAAGCGCGACAAAAAATCAGTGCCGAAGGTCACGCTGCCAGCTAATGAGGACGCATCAACACCCAGCCCAAAGGCCAAAGAGAAACGAGCCAGCAAAGATCGCAACAATCAATCGACTGATGGGCGAAAGCTCGGTCAGGCGACTCCCTTGAAAGATCATCCCGACGTACCTATGGAGCGGTTTCGAATCGAAGTCGGTCGCAAGCATGGCGTTGAACCCCGAGAAATTGTCGGAGCCGTTGCAAATGAAGCGGGCATAGAGGGTGAGTTTATTGGCATCATTAATATTCAAGAGAGCTTCTCGACGATTGATCTGCCAGAGGGCATGCCAAAACCTATTCTCAAGCACCTCAAAAAAACCCGGGTCAAAGGCGTGAATTTAGGCATGAGTCGAGTGGGGTAGTGCCGTGGGGTAGTGCCGTGGTGCACAGCCCTAAGCGGGCTGCAAACCCCTTAGACTACGGCGTTGGGGGATGGCTGTTCTTTTGCCCGCACCACCCAAACCCCCTGACACTGGCATCTGCCGGACACATGCATCACACTACCCGGTAACCCTGCCTCCAAGCCTCTGGCTCGTAGGTATTGTCTATCACGACTATTTTTACTGAGAGGAAAACCTATGTTTAGCCATATTATGGTGGGCGCCAACAATCTAGAAGCCTCCAAAGATTTCTATGACGCTACACTCGGCGCACTCGGCCACGGCCCCGGTGTTATTGACCCCAAAGGGCGATGTTTTTATATGACCGAGGCGGGTGTTTTTGCCATCAGCTTACCTATAGACGGCGACCCTGCCTGTCATGGTAATGGCAGCACAGTCGGCTTCGCCGCGGCGACGCCGGCGTTGGCCGATGCCTGGCACGCTGCCGGTTTGGCCAGTGGCGGCACTGACTGTGAAGAACCACCCGGGGTTCGCTCAGGTGATATGGGCGACTTGTACCTTGCCTATTTACGTGACCCGGCAGGTAACAAAATCTGTGCGCTCTGCCGCGTATAATGCTTGAGGTGACCTTGGGGTCACCCTGCTTTTTGTTTTCTACAAGAGTGGCAAACGAATAGCCATCATTAATCCGCCTGCGTTGTTGGTTGCTTCAATACTGCCGTTCATGTCTCGAATAGTGCCGTAACTGACCGATAAACCAAGACCCGTACCTTTACCGGGCTCCTTCGTGGTGTAGAACGGGTCGAAGATATTTTCCAGCACCCCTAGACTCGCGCCACCGCCATTATCTTGCAGCGTCAATAAGCAGTGGTTGTCGTCTTCCAGATGCCCACAGAGGCTAATCGTGCCGCCTACTTCACCATTAAATAATTCTTTTATTGCATCACGAGAATTAGCAATACAATTAAGAAATACTTGCTCGAACAACGTCGGCTCGCCCTCAACACGAGCATCCTTCAGATCACAATTGACCACTAATTTTATATTGGCCAAGGCTAATTGATCCGCATACATGTCACGCACCTGCTCGATGATGGGCGCGAGTAAAAACGGTTCCTTTGTTTCGCTGGCTTTGCGCCCGAACAATCGCAAATGGTCAATCAGTCGCGCTGAACGCGACACTTGCTGATCGATACGGCTAAGCTTGTCCGCCAGCCGTTCAACATTAATATCATCGCGCTCTAGCTGGCGTTGTGCATTTTGTAATGACATGCGGATAACATTCAAAGGTTGATTGAGTTCGTGCGCCATGCCCGCCGCCATCTCGCCTAGCGTCGCCATTTTTGAGGCCTGAGTGAGTTGTCGCTGGGACTCCATAAAAGACGTTCTGTCTTGGGAAATACAAACAACCTGATCTGGCTGCCCCCCCACACCGTGAAGCGCAATTGCACTGGTCAGCACTTCGTAGTGCTTACCCGCAGAGCTTTCGATACGCGCTTCAACGTCATTGACTTTTTCGCCTGACAGCGCGCGAGCTAGAAACGCATGTACTTGTTCTGAGGTCATGCCACTGCGCATTGTGTCAGTCAGTGGCCTGCCAATAGCCTGATCAGCAGCCACCCCAGACATGGTCACCGCCGCTTCATTCCAAAAGGTAATCTTGCCGTCGACATCCATGATAAACACCGGCGTTCCCGCTTTGTCGATGACGTGTTGATAGGCCCGAATAATCGTCGTTATATTGGCCTGTGCGCGCTGCCCGCGTCGGGTCGCTACAACGCCCCAGAGCAAGGCAGTGAGAAGGGCAAACGCCCCACCAACAATCATCGCGCTGTCCACAGGCAGAGACCAGGCCAAAAAGGCGAGCCCAGTGACAGCTAAGAGAAAAACAACGAGTAACCGGTTATCCATGGCTGGGTACCTTGCTGCTTTTAGTAGCCCATTCAACCCAAGAGCCATCATAAACCCGAGCGCTGCGTCCGGTTTGATCGAGTGCCAGCGCGAGCACACAGGCAGTAATACCGCTGCCACAGGTGGTAATAATGTCTCCGTCGGCGGGCACGCCGACCTCAGAAAACACTTGTTCGAGCTGTTCGGGTGTCATTAGCTGCCCTGATACTTTATCGATGCAATCATTGAACGGCAGATTAATAGCGCCGGGCATGCAGCCACTGCTAAGACCCTCCCTAGGTTCAGGGTCGATGCCCGAAAAACGACCGGGCGATCGTGCATCGACAATCATCGCCGATGAATCCCCACAGGCAGCATTAACCCTCTCTATATCCGCATAATATTCGGATTGAAATAGTGCTCGAAAATCCCCTCTCGGTACCCCATCTGCGATGCCAGCATGTACGGTGCCACCCGCTTGACGCCACGCGTTTATGCCACCATTGAGTACAGATACCTGCGAGTGACCGAAGACACGAAACATCCACCAAGCGCGTGGGGCCGAGAACACACCTGAACTGTCATAAATCACTACATGATCGTCGCTGCGAACACCGAGCGCCGATACGGCGTCAGTAAATACTTCCTCTGAGGGCAGCATGTGCGGATAAATAGACTGAGAATCACAAATGGCGTCAATATTAAAAAATTGCGCGCCCGGAAGATGCGCAGCCCGATACTCAGCCTCCGCATTGCGCTTCGCAGCCGGTAAATACCACGATGCATCCAGCAAGATTGGCGAAGAGTCCTCAAGGATCTTGAGTAAGTCTTGTACAGGAATCAGGGACATAAGTGACTCAGCATCGACCAGGGTCTTTGACGAAGTATTCCCTTTTCACAGGATAATTGGTAGTGCCTTGAAGACAACATCACTGCTCTCAACGCCGGTAACAGCCGCCGATGGGGGCTACCACGGGGTCAAGTCATGGGGTCGCCGTCATATCTGCGCATTCAGCGGCTTTATTCAGTGGACTGGACACCCAGAAAGAACTGACGCCCCTGACCCTGGCTTAACAGCTGCGCACCAGACACGCCGTTAAGGCCTGACAGCAATAAGGATGTTTGCAGAGAGGTCGACAAGGCTGTGGCCATCATCCGTTGTTGGTAAGGCAAACCCGATTCGTAAATGGGCAACGCATCCTCCAGTCGGCCAGCTTGAGTCACGCGATCGATGAAGCCGGCTAAGTGTGCCTCCAGCGCATCGAGCAGCTCACCATCCGTGCCAAGATTTTCAGCCAACACCAGCGTCCAAGTCATATCAATAGCTAGTTCACAGTGCCCCACATAGGGTCCAGGGCAGCGCTGACCCCACTCAACGGGGCTGATAAGCGAGAGGTTCCAGCCCTCTGTAAGGCGGTATAAATAGTAGGTCTGACCCGGTACCGCGCGAAAGTCAAAGCTAGCCGATAGCACTAACGTCGATAAGCAAAAATCCCTGAGAATCTGCTCACCACTCTTGGCTTCTGGTTGAAACGGACGCAGGGCCTTGAGTGCATCAAGGACTGGCACCAGCCCTTTGCCTTGGGGGTTACCGTCGCGACTGGGCTCCTGTTCAATCATTGCTTGCCTTTAGTGGGAATGTGCCCTTATTACGCGACGCCAAACAATGTGGATTGACGGTGGCGCCTAGTTCGATAATTCGGGCTGTCGAGCGAGGATTTGCGCCCGAAAGTCAGGTGGAATAGCGGTGCTTTTACGGGTGCTTTTTGCCACAAAGACACTGGTAAATGACCCTCGGGCAGCAAGCTCGCCGGTTCGCTGGTTCGACAATTCAAACTCCGCCGTGAGGCTGCTGGACCCCAAGCGCGAGAAGCGCACCGCAACATCAACCAAATCCCCCGCCAAACATTCACTGATGAAATCAACAGCGGTATTTACCGTGAACGTCAGCGCGGGCTGCTCGTGCAACTGATTAAAATCCCAGCCCAGTTCAGCCCAAAACTCCGACATGATCTCATCGGCAATCACGAGGTAGTTAGCAAAATACATATGCCCGTTGGCATCGGTATCAGCGAAACGAATTTTGGTAGAGCCGGTGTAGGGAAAGGGCATGATCATCCTTAGCAGGTCACTGGGTTAACGAAAACGTGGCTTTCAGTCGCCGTAAGCCTTATGGTAAGTGTAGCCCACTGGACGTGTGGACAACGACGCGTGATGAACTAAAGGCGGCACGACAGTACCCCAATGATACACCCTCATCAAACACCTCCCGACGAGCCGAGAGAGACCCGCAAAATGGGCACGCTCATGGCCGCGATGGCTTGGCTCGTGGTTATGATAATGCTAACAGGCTTTTTTAGTGGCTGGCTCGACCATCAAACGAATCCCAATCAAGGCCTTGCTACGACCGTTAACGAGCAAGGTCAGAGAGAAGTGGTACTGGTTCGTAATCGAATGGGACATTACGTCACCGATGGGTGGATAAATGGGGTCGCCGTGACCTTTCTTCTGGATACCGGGGCCACGGGTGTGGCACTGAGCCCAGCGGTGGCAAAGGCGGCGGGGGTACCCCGAGGCAGAGCGATTACCACGCGAACCGCCAATGGCACAGCGCAAGGCTTCCTTGCCCAGCTAGACAGCGTTGCAGTGGGCGAAATTGAGCAAACGCAGGTCCGTGCCACCATATCGCCAGGCTTAGCCACCCGAGAAGTGTTGCTGGGCATGTCATTCCTTAAGCATCTAGAACTGGTACAAAAAGGCGACACCCTCACCCTACGACAATGATGAGGGAATGCTTTTTCTTCCGGTGCGAAAGCCTTATCATGGCGCCCGATCACGTCATTGCCCTTTGGAGCCTGTACCCCTTATGAATGCACATCTTGTCGCCGCTGTATTTATGCTCGTCGTCTCTGGCATTATTTGGGCCGCTACTACGGCCAATAATCCCACGTGGACAGGCAATAAAAACGTCTGCGTTGGTGAATGTTATGAGACGTGGAAAGCCACCCATGGCGGCGGTATTGCTGACATCGAACAAGCCAAACAGCAGGCCTTAGCCGCGGCGTCCCCAGCGGTACTCGGCGAGGCGTACTACGGTCAGTGTGTCGCTTGTCACGGGGGCAGGGGTGAAGGGGGTATCGGCCCGCCATTACAGGGCCAAGCCCGGGTCGACATCGTCGCTAAGCTGACCGCCTATCGTGCGGGAGAAAAGCGCGGTGCTCAGTCGGCGATGATGTGGCCGGTCGCCAAACCGATGACCGATAACGATATCGACAATTTGGCAGCTTACACCGCTGCATGGTAGGCCGCTGAAAGACCCATCGCTTTCCCCCGTGGCGGCCGCAACAAAGGGAGTGTGTTGATCCACTGACACAGCCCGTAGCCGCGTCACTTCACCGCGGCAGTGCTACCCAAAGACGACCGCGTCCAATAACTCCCGAACAATAAGCATACGGTAAGCGCCATCCAGAAAAGTCCCGCAGCTTGCCACGGGGTGGAGATGAGCTCGGCGTAGCTAAACACCATCAGCAGCAGTAACAGCCGCGGTATATCAAGAAATAAACAGTAGCGCAGGGGCTTGCTATCTAGCCATGCGGCGGTCGCCACGCCGGTCCACAGCAGTAGCAGCCACCAGAGCCAATAACCCATTGGGGCGAGTGGATGAAACACCCCATAGGCCAGCATGACCGTTGCAGCCAGCAATTGCAGGCCCGCATTCACTTTTATCCACGCTGATACCACTGGGTTATAAAGACTAAATTCGGCTATATCCTGCTTATCTCTCGGTGCTAAGCGGCGTGCTTCGTCAGGTTGCCACCCGGTACGCGCCACCAATACCCGCAGCCGATCCGGCCATCGGCGGGTCAGGCGTATGTCATTGACCATATTGCGATAGACATGGGTCAGTGCCAGCAATGGATTGAAGCTAGCAATAGGGCCACGAAGTCCATAAATGCAAGGTTCATGGGGGAGTTCACGCTGATAAGTGCCAAATAACCGATCCCAGATGATGAAAACCCCGCCGTAATTCCTATCGAGATAGGCGTCATTCTGAGCGTGATGAACGCGGTGGTTTGACGGTGAAACAAACAGCCATTCAAACCAGCCCAACGCAGGTACGTGCTGGGTGTGCACCCAAAATTGATAAATGAGGTTGAGTGCACCTACCGTGACAATGACTTCCGCGGGGATACCCACCCAATACATAGGAATGTAAAACACCCAACCCAGTAGAAACCCCGAGCTCGTTTGGCGCAGTGCCGTAGACAGATTGTAATCTTCGCTTTGATGGTGCGCGACATGGGCTGCCCAAAGGATCTGTCGCTCATGACCCAAGCGATGTAACCAGTAATAGCAGACGTCGTAGAGAACAAACGCGACCACCCAGGTCAACCAATGATCAGTCGACCACAACGGCGCCATAGTGAGCTCGGTCACGGTGTGGTAAGCCCATCCACCCACACCGAGGACAATAAATCGGCGGGCTTGACTGAGAATACCTAGCATTAAGCTCGAGAAGGCATCATTCAATCGATAGGTATTGTGTCCACGCTGATATCCCCAGATGATTTCAAGGGCAATGGCGAGAAGGAAAAAGGGCACGGCGGCAGTGATCAAATTCATTCGGTGAACATAGCACGCCCCCATGCCAATACCCAATCAACGCCCCGCCGCGTAGCGGTCATGGCATCGCGCACCTCAGCGCCGGACACCGAAAGTGTGCCACTCCAGCACTGCTGCTGGCTGCCGTTATTACTGGGCTATTGTAGTGGAGTTGCCAGCGGCGCATAGCGCTAGCAACCCTCGCAGCGAAGGCCGGTTCGCTCAAAAACTGTAGGCGAACTCAATCTCAAACTGATCCATAGCTAGTTCTATTTGCTGGGTAGGGTCGAACAAGTTCGGGCCTGACACGGACTTCTGTGGTGCGTACATGAGGGCCACCGACATCTGATGTCCATTGTCTCTATTCATACTGACGCCAAAGGTAAAGTGCTCCTCCACCGTAGCGGGGGCCAAAATGTTAACCAAGACGTCGGCAGCGCTGATGGGTTGCTCACTGACGCTATAACCGACTCTCCAGGTGATGCCCCGGCTTGAATCGGGTGTCCATTCAGCGCCCATTTGGTATACCGTCACATCATCCCAACCAAAACCGAACCCGCGATCACCACCGGCGCAGCTTTCAATATCCATGCCTCCTAAGCCCGCGGTTGGACACATGCCAACAGTGGCTAACGCGTTAGCAATTGAGTCCACGCTACTGTAGAACGTTTTTTCTATGTCCAGATGAAACTTCAGGCCCGGCATAGTTTCAATGCTAGCGCCCACTCGGGCGGTGGCAGGAATGTCAAAGCCGCCTGCCTGGGCAAAGAGATCACTGTAGTCATCAAACTCGGACATACTAATCTTGCTCTGGTAAGCCGTTTGCAGAGCGAAAGCCTCTGACACATTCCAAATTGCACCTAACTTCACGCCCACACCGACACTGTCATCACTGCCGTTATTACTCAAATTTTCGGGGAATGCTGTGCCCCCAGATGCAGCAAATGTTTTCGTGTAAGGGGCAAAGGTCATTAGACCTTCTGCTTCAAATAGTTGATAAGCGATAATCGGTCCAAACCCAAGCGCGAGGCTGTCAGCCAACGTAAAACTGTAAGTCAACTCCAGAAACGCCTGATTCAAATTAACCCCAGTTACCCCTGCCCCAAAGGTACCTGGCAGCGACATCACCGGCGCTGGACCTGGACCATCGGGATCGAAAGTCGCACTCCCAGCGGTATAGTCGGTATTCATCCCGCCGCGGCCATAAAACGACAGCGTAAGGGCGCTGGTATCACTTAAGCGCCAGTTCTTAGCAACATAGGGAATGGGGAAATATTCGCTACCACTCTCCACTTTACCCGCATCTAACGAAAAGGCTCCCATTGCCCCGTTAAGCTGGCTCGGTGACACCGTGTATTCGCGACGGGGTGAGAAAATAGCCAGGCCTAAATCCAATTGCTCATCGACCAACACGCCAGACGCCGGATTGTTTGCCGAATCGATCGCCATGCTAGGCATTGCATCACCTGCCCCAGCCATCGCTTTACTGTGCGTACCAATACCATGGGTAAAGTAACCATTGGTCGCTAAAGCCGGTGCTGACCCGGTCGCGCCAATGGCTGCGGCCATTAAGCAATAGTGCAAATGCGTGTATTTCATAACAACGTCTCTCTATTTTATAGTGAACTCATACCCTGTTTTCATTGACCCACGCAGTCAGTGTGTGGCCGTCAATGCAGATGGGTGTGTGGCTTAATTTTGTATTCTTTTTTGTTATATGCTTATATCAATTAATTTATGTTGCCGTCAAGTGCTTTTCACACCATCGTTTGCCCAACAAGCGGCCCAAGTCAGCACTGGTCACCGGATCCGGATCACTGCCTTGAGTGGCCACCATCGCTCCATAGGCGCTACACTGCCCTAAACACCCGCGGTAACCGGTCGCGACAGGTTATACTCACGGGTAAGTCGTTAAACCACAAAACCCCAAACAGGCGCGATAGAGACTATCGAGCGCATCATAATCCCCATCACCGTGAGCCCCTCTTATGCCGTTACTGATACGCTATCTCATCGTTTGCCACTTAGCTGTCCTCGCCTTGGACGCGAGTAGCGCGACGTGGACGGCTACCATTGAGCGAGATCATTGGGGTGTTCCTCACATCAAAGGCGAGCGTGATGCTGATGCAGCATTTGGACTGGGGTACGCCCAGGCTGAAGACACATGGCAGGTCATTGAGGCATCAATTCCGTATTTTCGCGGTAACGCCGGTCGCTACTTTGGCCCTGATGCTGCGCGCAGTGATTACGTCGTCCACTGGTTGGGTCTATGGGAGGACATCGCTGCGGGCTACGACAGTACGCTGGCGCCAGAGACACGTGACTACATAGAAGCATTCGCGGCCGGGCTCAATACCTATGCTAAGGATCATCCCACCCGCGTATCCTTGGATATACTGCCACTCACAGGGCAAGATATTATCGCCGCTCATATGTTGCGCCACCCGATGTTTTATGGCTTTGAGGCGGCAATAACCGAGCTCACTGGAGAGCAACGCGCGCGGCCAGTCGCCCAAGGAACGGTGATACGCGACGGGATTCCACAAGGATCCAACGCCATCGCCGTTGGCCCCAGTCGGACCAATGATGGCTCCACTCTGCTCATCATTAATTCTCATCAACCCCTTACGGGCCCCGTAGCCTGGTACGAAGCGCACATCGAGTCTGAACAAGGATTGAACGTCATGGGGGGCCTCTTTCCTGGCGCACCGACGGTTGGCGTCGGGTTTACTGCCAGCACCGCTTGGGGAGCGACCGTCAACAAACCCGACCTCATTGATATCTATGTGCTAGAGATAAACCCAAACAACGATAATCAGTATCGCTTCGATGGCGAGTGGCGGGAGCTAGAGCGTAAAGAAATAGCGCTTGATGTATTAATCTGGGGTTTCATTCCCTGGTCGGTCACGGAAACTATTTACCGCTCCGATCACGGTCCGGTCATGAAGACTGATCATGGCACCTATGCTGTGCGTTACGCAGGCATGGGTGAATTGCGTCAAATTGAGCAATGGCTCGCCATGAATAAAGCCCATAACTTTGACACTTGGCATTCAGCACTTGAAATGAATCATATTCAAAGCTTCAACTTTATTTACGCGGGGCAGGATCAACATATTTACTTTGTGCATAATGCAGAAATGCCTAACAGGCTGGCGGGTTGGAATTGGCAACAGTACCTACCGGGGGATCGCAGTGATCTAGTCTGGCAGGAGTACCTACCCTTCGATGCTCTTCCTCAGGTGAAAAACCCACCATCGGGCTTTATTCTCAGCACTAATCAAACCCCCTTCGCCATTTCGGCGCCGGGCAGTAACCCTCTACCTAGCGAGTACGACGCTATGGCGGGTTGGCAAACACGCATGACTAATCGTGCCGTGCGTGGCTTGGAACTGTTTACCCAACACGAAGCCATATCCACCGACACTCTGCTGGCCATCAAGCACGACAATAGCTATGCACAAGACTATCGCGGTATGGGCTTTTTACGTGAAGTCAGTCAGCTCAACAATCCATCCGCACAACAGGCACACGCTCAGCAAGTACTCAAGGCCTGGAACGGCGCTACGGATATCAGTAATACATCCGCACCGTTAGGAGTGTGTATTTTACGCGCTGAATGGTTATCGGAAAGCCAAGGTACGCCACGACCGGACCCGCGATCGACCTTGAATGATTGCATTGATGAAGTCGTCGGGCTGGCTGGCACGCTCACGCCCACCTGGGGTGAGGTAAACCGACACGGCAGGGGCGATACCCATTTACCGCTCGCGGGAGGGCCAGATACATTACGAGCCGCTTACAGTAGTGAAGAGCACGGTGACCATCGGCATGTTACCGCCGGCGATGGGCTGTATTATTTAGTGCGCTGGGATGCTCAGGGCCGGCAAGACGTGCAGGGAGTCCACCAGTACGGCAATCATTTTGACGACCCTAATCACCCCCATTATCAAAGCCAAGTTGAGGATTTCACCCAGGAGATTCTCCATGAAGCGCTGTTTACAGCGGCGCGTCGAGCACCGTTTGTCGAGCGCCGTTACAAGGTCAGCGGAGACAGCTAAGTCGCCGGCTTCGTTGGCTCACATGACTGAGCTGTACCGGTAATCGCCAGCGTGTTCTAAATCGCCGCTGCCATCCAACTGGCTTGATTGATGGCCGTCTTGGCATCCAACTCATTGGCCTCAAAAGCGCCACCCACTAACTCAGATGACAAGCCCAGGGCGCTTAGCTCATCAAAAAGCGCGCGAGCGGGCTCCTGACCTGCGCAAATAATAACCGTGTCAACGGGTAAGCACTCAGGCTGATTCGCTACCAACAGGTGGAGCCCGTCGTCATCAATGCGCACGTAATCGACGCCATTCATCATGTTGACCCCCCGACGACTCAGGGTTAGCCGATGGGTCCAGCCGGTGGTTTTGCCCAGCCCTCGACCCACTGGCGTGTCTTTACGCTGCAATAACCAAACAGTCCTGTCTGCTCTCGCCACCTGCGGCTCGACGCCCGTAACCCCTCCTCGTGGATGGTGTTTAAAATCAATACCCCACTCGCGAGCAAAAACATCGACGTCGAGCGCGGCCGAAGGGCCCTCGTGAGTAATCAAATCAGTCACATCAAATCCAATGCCGCCAGCGCCAATGACGGCAACATTACGACCCACCGGCTTAGCCCCAGTGATCGCGTCGATATAACCCATGACCATGGGATGGTCGATGCCAGGAATGTATGGCACTCGCGGCGTGATACCGGTGGCCACAACAATGTGGTCGTAGTCAGCAGATTGGAGTTGCTCGGTTGTTATCCGAGTATTTAAGCGAATATCGACCGCCCATTTTTGCAATTGGTGCTGGTAGTAGCGCAGGGTTTCATAGAATTCTTCTTTTCCTGGCACCCGCTTTGCCAGATTAAATTGGCCGCCGATGGCATCTGCTGCATCAAACAAAGTGATTTGGTGGCCACGCTCTGCAGCTACGGTGGCATAAGCCAGCCCCGCAGGCCCAGCACCGACGACGGCAATGCGTTTTGGCTGCTCAGTGGGATGGTAATTGAGTAGCGTTTCATTACAGGCTCTAGGGTTGACTAAGCAGGAGGTCTGCTTAAAGTTAAAGGTGTGGTCTAAGCACGCTTGGTTGCAGGCTATACAGGTATTAATTTCCTCGCTCTTACCTTCCGCCGCTTTACGCATAAACTGGCTGTCCGCCAACATCGGCCGCGCCATGGAAACTAAATCGGCGTCACCGCGCGCCAGTACCGCCTCAGCCACGTCGGGCATGTTAATGCGATTGGAGGTAATGACAGGTACCGAGACTTCTTGACGAACCCGCTGACTCACCCCGGTAAAAGCCGCACGGGGCACCATAGTAGCAATGGTCGGGACCTGTGATTCATGCCATGTGAAATGCGTTGAAATAATCGACACGCCAGCTTTTTCAAGCTCTCGAGCCAGCAGCGCCACCTCGTCCCAACTCATTCCACCATCCAGCATATCCATCGCTGCAATACGAAAGATGACGATAAAATGCTCGCCCACCGCGGCACGCACTCGGCGCACAATCTCGAGGGGGAAGCGCATTCGGTTCTCATAGCTGCCGCCCCAGTGATCGGTCCGACGATTGGTTTTTTCAACGAGAAAAGTCGATAACAAATAGCCCGCCGAACCAATAATTTCCACGCCGTCATAGCCGGCCTGTTGCGCTAGTAGCGCACAATTAACGTGGTCGGCTATCTGCTTTTCAATGCCCGCCTCATCGAGTTCATTGGGGGTGGATTTACTGATACGCGAACGTACTTTCGAGGGCGCCACAAGATTATCGTTATAAGCGAGGGGGCCCATGTGCAATATCTGCAGGCAAATCTTAACGTCAGGCGCTGCGCCGTGAACCGCCCCGGTGACTATTTTATGCCCGTCCGCCTCAGCTTGAGTATTGAGTTTAGACGCGGAGAAGGCCACGTTTCCATGCGCATCTTTGACCGCCAGCCCTCCCTCTTCATTGGGGGAGATACCGCCAGTAATAATCATACCAATACCGCCCGCCGCTCGCTCCGCGTAAAATGCCGCCATACGCTCGAAGCCGTCGGGCATTTCCTCTAAACCCGTGTGCATAGAACCCATAATGGAGCGATTGCGAAGGGTTGTGAAACCAAGATCTAAGGGTGCAAACAGTTGGGGATAACGGTCCATTCCTGGCAAATTAGCAGCTTGATTCATTCAAGAGATACTCCGTTGCATGATGAGTTTGTCGCACGATGCGTGTTCAATGAGGGCCATTGTGGGAGGGCCACTGCACCCCCTAAGCATCCGGGTATCCCAGGCTGCCGATAAGGACATTACGCTGACCGTCAGCGATCAGACTACTGCATGCCGACGTGTCTGCTGTGGCCCAAGATGAGTGGTTAAGCCAAGCGCCGGTTGCATTATAAAACGTGCTGGGCACGAAGTTGCTCAGGATCAAGACCTAGCTCAATGGCAATGGCGTCGCCGTCTTGCCCCTTCGCCGGGCAAAGACCCACCGAGGGCTCGGTTTTACTGAAGCGAGGTGCAGGTGCCGGCTGCAGCACGCCCTCAGGACTGATAAAGGTGCCCCGCGCTATATTGTGGGGGTGTTCTGCTGCCTCAGTATGGTTCAGCACGGGCGCGAAACAGACATCGCTACCCTCTAACAAACTACACCATTCAGCACGGCTCTTACTGGCAAAAATATCCGCCACTTTACGCTTACCTTCAGGCCACTGGGATTTGTCCCATTGATTGGCAAATACTGGGTCATTGGTCAAATTCAAGCGCTCGATAAATTGCGCATAGAATTGTGGCTCAAGAGGGCAAATCGTTACATGCTTCCCGTCCGCACAGGCGTAAGTGTCATTCCACGGCGCACCAAAATCAGCCCAGCCCGATCCCGGTTCATCACTGATCTGACCCGTGTTATGCATCATCCTTAGCAACGTGGCGATATACGCGGAACCATCGGTAATGGCCGCATCTACCACTTGACCGTCACCCGTTTTTTGCGCGTGAACCAAGGCACTGAGTACGCCGAAAAGCAATATCATAGCACCGCCGCCCATATCACCGACCAAGGTCAGGGGCGCAGTAGGTGGTCGATCAGCACTACCGCCGGCCCACAGCGCACCACTTAGGGCAATGTAGTTTGGATCGTGTCCCGCCGACTGCGCTAAGGGCCCCGATTGCCCCCAGCCGGTCATGCGGCCAAAGATTAACTGGGGGTTATGGGCGTGGCAGATAGTGGGGCCGAGGCCAAGACGCTCCATAACCCCAGGTCGAAAGCCTTCAATAAGAATATCGGCTGATTCTACCAATGACAAAACCATCGACACCGACTGTGCCTGTTTAAGATCGAGCGCAATCGATCGCTTTCCTCGGTTATAGAACGTTTGATTTTTCTCTTCTTGCGTATTGGCAGCTGCGTTGGTATTGGCCGATCGACGCTCTACTACAATGACCTCCGCTCCCATATCAGCGAGCATCATCCCTGCACAGGGTGCGGGACCAATTCCGGCTATTTCAATGACTTTGATGCCTGCGAGGGGGCCTGTCGACATGGTTTTCTCCTTGTTTTGCAATACGCTAATGCTGCGCCTAGGGGACATCACTGGCCAGCCCAACACGACTAAAGCGCACATCATATACGCTTTCATCGCCAACGTGATGGAGGGGATAGCACCCGCTGCCGGCAACTCAGCTGATATCCTATACAGGCTATTACGGTGACCAAAAGATCACCGTAGAGCAGTGTCATGTTAACGCGAATTAAGCATTAACAAACCGTGCTAATTAACGTTATGGTAGGCGCCTTAGCGAAAATTGTCAGCCACCCCCAAATAGCCAATGACCGTGGAGATACCGCCCAATGAATGGAGCAGAGACCCTCATTCGCGCGCTCGCTGATGCTGGCGTTAGTGTCTGCTTTGCCAATCCGGGCACCTCAGAAATGCAACTCGTGGCCGCTATTGACGGAGAACCGCGAATGCGGGCCATCTTGGGACTCTTCGAAGGCGTGGTCACGGGCGCCGCAGATGGTTACGCTCGAATGGCCGATAAGCCCGCGCTCACGCTGTTACATTTAGGTCCGGGCTTTGGCAATGGCAGTGCCAATTTACACAATGCCAAGCGCGCGCATTCGCCGATCATCAATATGATTGGTGATCATGCTACCTACCACAGAGAATACGACGCACCGCTCACCTCAGACATTTACGCGTTCGCATCGCCGGTCTCCGATTGGATAGGTGAGTCGGATAGCCCCGAGCATTTGGCGGAGGTGGGTCTGCAAGCACTCGAGGCAGCTCGAGTGTATCCAGGCCAAATAGCCAGCTTTATTGTTCCTGCAGATCATGCTTGGCAACCCGCTCCTGCACATTCACGTCCACTTAACCCCACGGCCACACCGACTGTCAGCGAAGCGCTCATCGCCGAGGCCGCAGCAGCACTGCGCGACAACAGTGTGACAACACTCTTTCTCGGCGGCATGGCCCTGCGCAGCAATGCTTTGCGGCAAGCAGGACGTATAGCCGCCATCAGCGGTGCACGAATAATCACCGATACTTTTTTTACCCGCCTCGAGCGCGGTGAGGGTCGAGTACCGGTAGAACGATTACCTTATTTTGGTGAGCAAGCAGCGGACTACCTGAAAGATTTCGAGGCCATGGTCATTGTTGGCACAAAAGCGCCGGTATCGTTTTTTGCCTACCCGGGCAAACCCAGCTATCTGGTGGCCGAGCAAACCGCCGTCATCGATTTGGCAGATCCACGCAGTGATGCCCTCGATGCCCTTACCCGCCTTGCAGATGCCTTGGACGCACCCCTAGAGCCCGCATTGCTGCAGGTCCACGCCACGCATGCCCTCGAGCAGGGACCACTCACTATGATTGAAATGGGTAAGGTGCTAGCCAATCACCTACCTGAAAATACCATCGTTGCCGATGAGGGCACGACCAACAGTTTAGGCGCTTTTATGTTTACCGGATGCGCTCGCCATCATGACTGGTTAACCCTGACGGGTGGAGCCATCGGTATGGGATTACCACTGGCCTTAGGTGCCGCTATTGCCTGTCCCGATAGAAAGATCATTGCACTGCAAGCCGACGGCTCGGCTATGTATACGCCTCAGGCACTGTGGACTATGGTCCGTGAAAATACCGATGTTACCGTTATCCTGTTAAATAACAGCTCCTATGCCATTCTCAACATTGAAATGCAGCGAGTGGGTGTTGCACACCCTAGCGATAAGGCCAAATCACTGTTAGACCTGTCTAACCCCACAATTGACTGGGTGAGTCTGGCCAGTGGCATGGGTATGCCCGCCAGTCGCGCAGACACGGTCGCAGAATTAGACAGGGCAATGGCCTCAGCTATGGCCCAGCGCGGTCCCAAGCTCATCGAAGTCATTCTGCCAGGATATGTCTATCCTTCATCGGCTGGCATCGACGGGTGACTGGCGCAAACCCTCGATACGCCTTAGACAACGCTAAACCTAAGCCCTTAAATTCAAGGAAAATACTTAGCGTCAGTTCGGATTGCGAGTAAACTAAGCGGCCATCCTTGACATCATTCACCGATCAACAGGAAATAAAATGTTTTTTACTCACACCGCTCGTGTGCCCATGAGATATATCGTCAGATCGATAAGATGCCGCGCCATACTCCCGGCGGCATTACTGGCTGTCATGGCGGGATGTGCCGATGATGCCACCGACACTGGCAATAGTTATCGCCGTGTGAGCCGTAGCGTTAGCGTGATCGCTATACCAGCTCAATTAGAGACCTTGACCGAGTCGGTGACCGCAGTGGGTACCGCGAGGGCCCTGCACAGCGCCACCCTGTATCCAGAAACCGCGGGCTTTGTCACGGGCATTTCTTTTCTACCCGACGTGCCGGTCAATGCTGGAGATAGTCTCCTTCAACTTGATGATCGTGATGAGCGCCTAGCATTGAGGCTTGCACACGTGGTACTTGCCGATGCTGAGCGAGTCGTTGAGCGCTATACCTCGGTCAATCGCGAGGACGCCAATATTGCCCAAAGCCAAATTGATACCGCAATAGCCGCCGTAGATGCCGCAGGTATTGCCGTCGAGCAGGCTGAACTCGCGCTTTCCAGGCGGCAGATGACCGCACCATTCGATGGTCGTGCAGGCATCAGCGATATCGATGTGGGTGATCGAATAGATACCAGCACGCTGGTGACCACGCTTGACGACAGACAGACCCTACTGATTAATTTCATGTTGCCCGAAATATTTATTGGTCAAGTGGTTAACGGCACTCCAGTATCTGTTCAGCTTTGGAATAGTGGCCGACCCGCCTTCGCCGGTGAAGTCATTGCCGTTGATTCACGTATTGGCAGCGCTTCGAGAGCCTTTACGGTTAGAGCGTCGATCAATAATACGCACGACCGCTTTCGACCGGGAATGGCTTTTGAAATGACGATTGACGCGTCCCGGGGCGAATTTATTGCTGTCCCTGACGTTGCCGTCCAGTGGGGTGCCGATGGGGCCTATGTTTGGGTGGCTGTTAACGGCAAGGCCGAGCGTCGAGACATCCGGCTGATCAAACGATTGCCCAACCGCTTACTGATTGAGGGAGACGTAGAACCGGGGGCACTTGTGGTAGCCGAAGGTATCCAAGCCGTACGCAATGGCGTCACCCTGAACCTAATGGATCCTTTAGCCATTGGCACTGCGAGCGCGATGCCAGTATCTAACACTAACAAGCAAAGCACTGATGAAGCTTAAATTATTGAGCAATTGGCGCGGTGGACTTCCTGAATTGGGCGTCAAGCGCCCATGGTTAGTTGTTGTGATAAATCTCTTGATTGTCATGGCCGGTATAGCCGCATTGTTGGCGGTAGAAGTGCGTGAATTACCCGACGTTGATAGACCCATCGTCAGTGTGCGTGCACTACTACCGGGTGCCTCTCCCGAAACGATGGATGCTGAAGTGACTCGGATTCTAGAATCGGCGGTTGCCCGCGTATCGGGAGTGAAATCAATTAACTCCGCCAGCGAAGAAAATAGCGCTCGCATAAGCATCGAGTTTCGACCCAACAGCGACGTCGATAAAGCCGCTGCCGATGTCCGTGAAGCGATCAGTCGCGTTCAGCGCGATTTGCCTGATAATGTTGAGCAATTGTCGGTATTCAAAGCCGATCAAGACGCCCAAGAAATTGTTCAGATTGGAGTAACCAGCACTGTTTACGATGAGCAAGCGCTGGCGCGGCTGATTGAACAAGACATCGTACCGCTTTTTATCGCCTTGCCGGGAGTCGCTGATGTGCCCTTATTTGGCAGCCGCTCTCGAGTCTTGCGTATTATTCTTGACCCCCTGCGCTTGACCAGCTATGAACTGACAGTCGCCGACGTCACCGAGGTGCTCAGAGGTGCACCCCTTGATATTCCTGCGGGCAGTTTCCGTGCCGGTGAACAACAGTTGCTGGTAAGAGCCGATGCGGCAGTCACTAAGGAAGCCGATATTGGCGCTCTGGTGATCCGTGACGACATACGCATACAGGATGTCGCTCACGTCACTTTCTCCCCCGCCGACACCAGAAGCATTGTTCGTTTAAATGGTCAACAAGTGGTGGGCATGGGAGTGGTCCGCCAAGCAGGATCCAATACTATCGAGATCTCAGATGGTATCCATGAGGCCATCGATAAGATCAATCAACGCTTTGAGAACATCACCCTGACAGTGATTGCCGACGAATCTGTTTTTATCCGGGGCGCAGTTAAAGAAGTGATAAAAACATTAGCCTTCGCCATTTTGGTGGTCATTGCGGTCATACGATTATTTTCCGGATCGATGCGAATCACACTGATTCCCGCTATCGCCATGCCAGTTTCGCTCCTCGGCACATTGGCTGTCGGCTGGGCTATAGGGTTCTCCATCAATATTCTGACCCTGTTGGCATTGGTATTAGCCACCGGTCTCATTGTCGATGACGCCATTGTCGTCCTAGAGAGTGTTCAGCGTCGTCGAGCTGAGGGTCTCGGATCAAGTGCGGCCGCGGTGGTGGGTACTCGTCGGGTCTTTTTTGCAGTGCTGGCAACCACTGCGGTTTTAGTGGCGGTCTTCATACCTATTGCTTTTCTGCCCGGGACAGCTGGCCGCTTATTTAGAGAATTCGGACTTATTCTTGCGGTGGCGGTGGCCATCTCGTCCTTTGTCGCCCTAAGCATTGTACCTGCGGCAATGGCTAGGCTGGGCCCCTATGAGCCACGTGCGCGTAGTGTCGATGGACTCGGTGTGGCTCTCGTTGCCTTTTATGATGCCTCCTTAGGCTGGGTGATGTCGCGTCCCTGGTTAAGTTTAGTCGTATCTATTGCCGCGGCGCTAGCAGCGGGAAGCCTGTACACACAACTTGACCGAGAGCTTCTGCCCCCTGAGGATCGTGGATCTATCCCTATATTTTCAAGCGGCCCTGATGGCGTCGGTTTGTCTTATGCGGAACGACAAGGCGACAGCATGGAGAATGTGCTGCTACCGCTCATGGATAACGGCGAAATCGAATCGCTGTATACCATCGTTGGCCGCTGGGATCCTAATATCGTCTTCATCAAGGCGCGGCTGGCGCCCTGGCATGAACGCGAGCGTTCGCAGCAAGCGATTGCGGCAGAGCTAAAACCCCTTTTCGCCAACATACCGGGTATGTCGATACGAATATTTAGTGCCAACTCTTTAGGGTTACGAGGTGCCTCTGGGGGAGGCATTAGCCTGGCATTACTGGGCACCGACTACAATGACATTTTCGCGGCGGCACGGGACTATGCCAATGCGATTCGTGAACGACTCGACACGGTCAGTGGTCCCAGAATCAATTATCAACCCAGTCAACCTCAACTTTCCGTCAAAGTTGATCGACAGCGCGCTTCCGATCTCAATGTATCTCTCGACAGTATTGCCCAGACACTCAAAGTTATGGTGGATGGTGTCGAAATAGTCGATCTCAACGTCGACGATCAAACAGTGCCCATTATATTGGAGGCGGGGAGCGACAAAATTAATGATCCAGGCGACTTAGTTAATCTTTATGTCCGCACCGTCACCGGCGAACTCATCCCTCTCTCCAGCGTGGTAACCCTAGAAGAGCGAGGCGTGGCGGGTCAACTTGATCGGCGTGCTCAACGACGCGCCATTGACATCAGTGTAGAAGTGAATCCAAACGTCGCAATGCAAACCGCTGTTGACGACTTACTGGCGCTGGCGGAAGAGGTCTTGCCCTCTACCATTTCGGTGATTACTCGAGGCGAAGCTGCGGCCCTCGATGAAACGACTCGAGATACACTCATCACCTATGGGTTCGCGCTGCTGATTGTATTTCTTGTTCTAGTCGCCCAATTTGAAAGTCTGGCATCAGCAGCCGTCATTATGACCATTGTCCCTTTTGGGTTAGCGGCTGCAATTTTCGCTTTGTTCCTGACAGGAACTTCGCTCAATATTTACTCTCAGGTTGGCTTAGTGATGCTCATCGGTCTCATTGCCAAAAATGGAATCTTGCTGGTGGAATTTGCCGACCAATTGAGAGACGAAGGGCATAGCGTTCGCGATGCCATTGCCGGTGCGGCACACGCCCGACTACGACCTATTGCTATGACCTTAGTCTCTACCATTTTCGGCGCCCTGCCTCTTATTATTGCCACCGGCCCCGGAGCGGAAGCGCGCGCAGCCGTGGGCTGGGTAGTCTTTGGCGGTTTGGGCATGGCGGCGCTGTTTACTCTGTATTTAACGCCGGTGATATACCTGGGCCTTGCGCGTTTTGCGAAGCCACGTGCCGCGGCTAAACAACGTTTAGAAGCTGAGTTGGATCAAATTGATTCAGATTTCATTGACCCGCATCAGAACTAATGGCGTCCTAGTAACCGCCGTTTTTTTGCGCATGCCGGTAACAGCTAACGGCGCCCTGTCTAAGCGCCGTTAGCCGTCGCCAAAAAGGTCCTGGGTAGTTACAGGTTCCGCTGCCGCAGGTAGTTCAACGGCCTCTGTTAATGCGAAGGTATTCTCCGAAGGGTTATTCACCGCCTGGCTTACAGGGTGACAGCATACCGACCGGGTAATGGCACTGGCAAAGAGGTCATGGCCAGCTAACCAGTGCGCAACCGCGCGCGACTCCAGTAATACTGGCTGGCGATGGTGGATGTGGGCAATGTTTTCATGGGCGCTGCGGGTAACAATTGCGGCACCGCTGGTCGGGTTATAAATGCCCGCAAAATATAATAACTCCCCCGCTTTGTGATGATACCAAGGCACCTTCTTAACCTCACCCTTGGCCTCACCGCGCTTAACGTCACTCCGCTGCCATTCATACCAACCATCGGCCAGAAACACGCAGCGCTTCGCCCCGCGAAATGACGGTTTTTCTCGCAAGGTTTCTGAGCGGGCATTCGTCAAATGCATGGGCGACTTGGCCCATGAAGGGGAATAGTCCCAAGCCATCATCACCGGGGTTTGCAGCTCATTGAGCAGCAACACCTCTGACTGAGGTGCGATATTAAAGCGATCCTCTGTCTGCAAGCCCAGTTCGGCAAGTTCCGGATGCTGACTGACCGCAAGAGAGTAACGTCCGCACATAATGATTATCGACGTAGCGAAAAGATCCTTTTTGTCATTGAATGCGTGTTGGGTCAATACCCTGTCAATGCAGCACCCATCAGGCAAAAAAAAGCGCGCTCGCGCCCGCTTGACTCAGTCACTGACCGTCACGCTTAAAGCACCCGCGAAACGGCTTCTCAGCTCAACGGTTTAAGCAAACAGCTCTCCTGCAGCCAGCTTTTCAGCGACGATCCCGGGTGCATGAAAGCGATCGCCATAGGCGGCCGCTAGTTCATCACATCGCGCAGTAAACTGCGCTAGACCATAGGTGTTGACGAACTGAATTAAACCACCCGTCCAGACCGGCGCACCAATCCCCATAATCGAACCAATATTGCCGTCAGCCACGGTACGCAGAACGTTGGTTTCAAGACACTTGAGCGCTTCAATCACTTGACGGAACAGTAAGCGATCCCTAATGTCCTGATCAGCAATAGCGACCTCGGGTTTATAGAAAAGATCGTATAAACCAGGCCAGATCGTTTTGCTGCCATCCTCCCGGTACTCGTAAAACCCGCCGCCGTGGTAGCGACCGCCGCGACCATGATCATTGATCATGGTACTCACGACTCCTCGGGTCACGCTGCCATCACCCCACTTATCGCGCACACCCATCTCGGCCCAGGTTTCGTCAGCTTTCCGGTTTAGCTCAAGACTGACCTCATCAAACACAGCCAAAGGCCCGACTGGCATACCCACTGCCTTACCCAGATTGTCAATTTTTACCGGATGCAGGCCTTCGCTCAGCAAACGAGTCCCTTCGTCGATGTACGTTCCAAAGGTTCGAGACGTAAAAAAGCCCAGCGAATCATTGACCACGATGGGGGTTTTGCGAATTTGTTTGGTGTAATCAAAGGCCTTCGCTAACGCCGCATCACTGGTTTTTTCGCCCACGATAATTTCTACCAGTGGCATTTTATCGACGGGGGAGAAGAAATGAATGCCAATAAAGTTCTCGGCGTTCTTACTTGCCTCTGCCAACTCGGTGATGGGTAGCGTCGACGTATTGGAACCCCAGACACCGCCCTCCGCCAGATACGGCTCTAGCTCTTCGGTTATTTGGTGCTTGAGTTTAATATTCTCAAATACGGCCTCAATAATAAGGTCACAGCCGGACAACGCGTCGTTATCGGCAGTAGGGGTAATCAACGCTAACACCGCGCCCGCCTTCTCCTCGTTCATGCGACCCTTAGCCACACGCTTATTCAGAAGCTGCTCGCTGTAGGCTTTACCCTTGTCTGCCGCTTCCTGCGAGATATCCTTGAGCACCACCTCAATGCCGGCCATGGCAGAGACATAAGCGATGCCCTGCCCCATCATACCGGCTCCCAAAATACCCACCTTTTTAGTGACTTGTGGCTCGATATTTTTGGGTCGCGATGCGCCACCATTGACTTGATTCATCTGGAAGAAGAACGCGGTAATCATATTCTTGGCAACGGCGGTCTGGGCCAATGCCGTAAAGTTGCGACTCTCTATACGCATGGCGGTGTCAAAATCGACTCGTAGCGCTGAGGTGGCCACATCTAATATTTTTGAGGGCGCAGGCATAAGTCCGCGTGTTTTCTGGTAGAGCATGGCTGTCGCCGCAGGCAACATTTGCGCCACTTGCGGGTTGTTCGCATTACCACCTGGAATTTTATAGCCCTGGGTGTCCCAAGGCTGGACACTGGCGGCCTCGTTGTCGCTGTTCTCTACCAGCCAAGCCTTCGCCCGCGGTAGCAGCTCATCGAGGCTGCTGACCGTTTCGTGAATCAGACCTGCCTGCTGAGCTTTCGATGGCGCAACACGTTTGCCTTCAATGAGGTACTCATTAGCACCCATCAAGCCCATCAAATAAATGCCTTTAACGACGCCACCGCCGCCAGGGAGAAGCCCCAATGTGACCTCAGGGAAGCCGATTTGAACCGCCTTACTATCCCAGGCAATCCGATAATTACAGGCGAGGGCTAATTCCAAACCGCCGCCCAGTGCCGCTCCGTTAATCGCGGCAACAAAGGGCACCGGCATTTTTTCCATCCGCCGAAAAATGGCCTTGATGGCCTCAACGTTATTGAAAAAATCCTCTGCATTTTCAGGAGTGGCTTGGACCAATGTTTTAAGATCGCCGCCCGCAAAAAAAGTACTTTTAGCGGACGTAAGTATCACACCTTTTAAATCATTCTCGGCTTCGAGTTTCGATACTGCCTCTTCGAGTAAAGGCTGGAATGCAGGGCTCATTGAATTTACCGGCCCCTCCATGTCCATGGTGATGGTGACGACACCGTCAGCGTCTTTATCGTAATTAAATCCGTTCATTGTCTATTCAATCCTTTGTTGTGTAGCCCCGGCTTAAATGCGTTCGATAATGGTTGAAATGCCCATGCCCCCACCAACGCAGAGGGATAGCATGGCTCGCTTAGCACCCCGACGCTCCAATTCGTCGAGCATAGTGCTGACTAAGCAGCCACCCGTTGCACCGAGGGGATGACCCATGGCAATCGATCCACCGTTTACATTGGTCATCTCAATATCAAGGTCTAGATCTCTCATGTAACGCAACACCACCGACGCGAAGGCTTCATTGATCTCCCAGAGATCAATGTCATCCTTGGTCATACCGGCCTTGTCTAAACACTTCTTCGCAGCAGGACCCGGCCCGGTCAGCATAATAATGGGGTCGTTGGCGAGCACTGCCGTGGCCACAACTCGTCCTCTAGGTTTGAGATTCAAATCTTTACCCGCTTTTTCACTACCGATGAGCACCGCACTGGCACCGTCCACAATCCCGGAGCTGTTGCCCGGCGTATGGACGTGATTGATATGGTCTAAGGTATTGTACTTGGCCAAAATAACGTCATCAAAACCCAGCCCACCGTGCATGACGAAGGAGGCCTTTAGCTTGGCAAGACCCTCGAGTGTCGTTTGCGGCTTAATGAAGTCATCGCGCTCTAATATGGTCATACCGGCTTCATCCTTCACCGGCACCACCGAGCCATCGAACCAACCACTATCCCGGGCATGGCTTGCCCGCTGCTGGGACGTCACCGCGTAGCTGTCCACGTCTTCTCGAGACCAACCTTCAAGGGTGGCAATGGTATCGGCGCCAATGCCCTGTGGTACGAAACCGGATTTTAAGGAGAAGGCTGGGTCGCCGCCCATGGCGCCACCGTTGGATCCCATGGGCACACGCGACATGCACTCTACGCCACCCGCGACGACCAAATCTTCCCAACCAGAAGCCACTTTTTGAGCGGCTATATTTACCGCCTCGAGGCCCGATGCGCAAAAGCGATCCAGCTGCACCCCCGCCACTGACTCATCCCAATCCGCATTTTGTACGATCATCTTGGCAATGTCTGAGCCTTGCTCCCCAACGGGCGTGACACAACCCATGACCACATCATCGACATAACTAGTATCTAGATCATGGCGCGACTGAATCTCACGCAACAGTCCGGCGCCTAAATCGACGGGCTTCACCTCGTGCAGTGAACCCTCTTTCTTACCCTTGCTACGGGGTGTCCGTACCGCGTCGTAAATATAAGCTGTGTGAGTCATTGTGCCTCCAATTGAGCGCATTATTTGCCGTCGGCGTGTCACCAACCGCAGTGATTTGATACCAATAAGGGGTAAAAAACGAGTGCGAAGAAAAACATACCCGAAGTTCAAATTCAATAGCTGTGCGGATTGTACAGGGACGCATTGCTCACGGATACGCACATTTTTTTCATCCCTACACGGTGACAATTCGGCGCTCTATGACACTGGAGTCACTGACCCTTTTAATTCAGTGGCAATAACCCCTCTGATAACCTCGGTTAATTTCCGATAGAAATGTCGCGATGGTGCATTACGACGATACATCAGCGCATGCTCCCGAAACAGTCGACCACCGGATAGAGGCTGTACCCGCAGCTCCTCAGGTCGATGTATCTCGCTGCGCACATACAGACCCGGCAAAAAGGCCAAGCCCATACCCATAACCACCATTTGTCGCAGCGTATCCAAACTTGTGCCCTCGAAATCTCGATTTAGACGCGCACCCGTCTGCTCGCAAATTCGCTCCACCTCCCGACGCAGCACATGGCGCTCGTCGAGCGCTAATACTTCCAGACCACTAAAGTCACTCTCGCGTAAATCACTACCGGTATTGAGTTGCATTTCAGCAGGACTGGCGAGTAGCAATGGCTCCCGAAATAAAGGCTCTCTTTCAAAGCTAGCCCCACTCTCGGGAATGGGGCCCAAAATTAAATCGTAGGTGCCCTCCTCTAAGCCTTTGAGTAAGTTATCTGGCACCTCTTCTCGGACGTGTAAACGCAGTCGCGTAAACTGTTTGTGGATGAACGGTAACAGCGTTGGTAGTAAGTAGGGACCCAACGTCGGTGGCACCCCCAAACGATACGTGGAGTGGGTCGCGTCACCCAGTAAGTGCGCAGATTCAATCAAATTGCGCCATTGATTCAGCAGCTCACGGGCGTTGGGTAATAGCTCACGGCCCGCAGGTGTTAAATGAGTCGCGCTGCGGCTGCGCTCAAGTAGCGTAACGCTCAACGCTTCCTCTAGATGACGCAATTGCACCGTTAATGTCGGCTGGGCCACTCCCAGACGGATGGCCGCTTGCCGGAGAGAGCCAGCATCGGCCACCTCAAGAAAATATTCCAGTTGACGCAGTGATGGCATAAAGAACCTTTAAATCCATTAAGTGATAGTTTAAATCTATATCCTATTAGGGCTGAAGTCGATAGCTTTTCACACGCCCCATCCCTCATCATTCCGCGTTGATTTTTAGAGAGTGTTTTCATGTTATCTGCTTTTAAATTCGATTTGTCACATCTGCGCGGCGATATATACGGCGGCTTGACCGCCGGCGTGGTGGCAATCCCACTCGCACTGGCCTTTGGCGTCGCCTCGGGTCTTGGCCCCGTTGCCGGCATGTACGGTGCCATCATTGTTGGTTTTTTTGCCTCCTGGTTCGGGGGTACTCCCACTAACGTGTCGGGACCCACCGGGCCCATGGTGGTGGTACTGGCGGGCCTATTCGCCAGCTTATCTGGGGATATTGGCCTCATTCTGACCGCCGTCATGCTGGCAGGGTTATTTCAGATAGCCTTTGGCCTCTTCAAATTAGGCGATCTTATAGGCTTAGTCCCCTACCCGGTGGTGTCCGGGTTTATGAGTGGCATCGGCGTCATTATCATTATTTTGCAACTCGATGCCGCACTCGGGCATATGGCACCCGCAGGCACTCTGCCGGGATTGACGTATCTGCCGACCGCCGCGTCGAGTATCAACGGCTCAGCACTGATCGTGGCGGGCGCCACTTTGGTCGTTATTTACGCCTGGCCCACCCACTGGGGTAAGTATCTACCCGCCGCTTTGGCAGCACTCATTGCCGGCACCGTATTGTCTTTGTTCATGGGTGACATGCCTATTCTCGGCGATCTGCCTAGCGGTCTGCCCTCGTTACATTTACCCGTGTTTGATCGATCAGCTGCGGCCTTAGTCCTAGAAGCAGCACTCATCCTCGCGGCCCTCGGCTCTATTGACAGTCTGCTCACCTCCCTCGTTGCCGATAATATGACTCGCACTCGGCACGATTCAAACCGAGAGTTGATCGGTCAAGGTATTGGCAATACGGTCGCCGGGCTGTTCGGTGGTATTGCCGGTGCTGGCGCGACGATGCGTACCGTCGTCAACATCCGCTCAGGGGGCGTCACTAAACTATCTGGAATGATTCATTCGTTGGTACTCGGGGCTGTCATACTGGGTGTTGGCCCCGTCGCTGGGTACATCCCCCATGCAGTACTGGCCGGCCTACTCATCAAAGTGGGGCTGGATATCATTGATTTCAGCTACTTAAAAAATGCCCACAGAGGCCCGCGCTGGGACCTTGCACTCATGGCGCTAGTGCTCGGTCTGACGGTGTTGGTGGATCTTATTACCGCGGTAGCGACAGGGGTGATCCTGGCCTCACTAGCCTACGTTCGGCAAGTGGCGGCCATACAGCTAGAAGAACTGCTGTCACACCCTCTTTCTCCTACCAGTGATGATGAGCAAGCATTACTCGATGAACTCAAAGATCGCGTCACGATATTTGAATTTGGAGGCCCTCTGAGTTTTGGGGCAGCTGCCGATGTCGGCCACCATGTTCGCGAACGGTATCGCGATGACCTGCACGCGATTGTGCTCGACTTTCGCCGAGTGCCCTTCCTCGATGTCTCAGCCGCTCGGGCGGTCGAAACCATCGCCTGTGACGCGAAACGTGCGGGTAAGAGTATTTTTATCACGGGGATGGCCGCTACGCTGGCCGATACCCTGCGTGGACTCGAAGCAGACTGCTGCTTTGACCTTGATAAAGACTGCTACGATGAGCGCTTAGCTGTACTGCAGATGCTCAAAAAACAGATCCCAACGGACAATCCCTCATGGGACAAATTACGTTCAACCCCTGCCAACCCCGAGTAACAGATACTGCAAAGGAGCCGCTCATGACGAAAGATGATATCAATGCCTTATTTTCCACGTGGAATGCTGCGCTGGCCTCAGGTGACCCAGACCGAGTCACCGCGCTCTACGCCCCTGATGCAGTGTTACTCCCGACTGTATCGAACCAGGTTCGCCACAACCATACTGAGATACGCGATTATTTTGTCGCCTTTCTCGCTAAACATCCGCAAGGCGTGATAACCGAGTCAAATACTCGCCACCTCGCCGACGACCTCGCGAGCAATTCAGGGGTCTATACTTTTACCTTTGGGGATGGCGCTCAGGTGACTGCTCGATTTAGTTATTTGTACAAAAAGAATGACGGCCAGTGGCAGATCATTGAACACCACAGTTCAGCTATGCCCGAGGCGATCAACGGTGACGACGAGCACCCTTGAGCTTATGCTCATCGCCGGCGCGCGCATTTACCCACAGGTTGACGACAGCCCAGTACCGCTCGAACAGAGGGCGTCTCTTACCCCTCGACTCTGCTGATTAGCTCTTCATTTTCACCAACAGGTCAATCATTTTGTTGGCGAATTTGCTGTACGGGGGAGTCATCAATGTCATTGCTGTCCGCTTCGCCTGATAGAACACCGGCCGCATTTTGGAACACGCGGTGAAGCCCTCATAACCATGGTAGTGACCCATGCCTGACGGGCCGACACCACCAAAAGGCAAATCGTGTTGCGCGACGTGAAACAGCGCATCGTTAACGGTGACGCCACCCGACATAATGCGTTCAATGTAACGCTCAACTAAGGCCGTATTGTTGCTAAAGGGATAAAGCGCCAACGGTCGGTCATGGCTGTTGACGTAGTCGATGACCTCCTCAGGCCTCTCATAGGGCAGCACCATGAGGAGCGGGCCAAAGGTCTCGCGCTCACGAATGGTCATATCGGGCTGCGTGTCCAACACTAAATGAAGCGGCATTTTGCGTGCCTGAGCGTTAGGCTCTTGCTGGCTTAACGGAACTATTCGCGCACCTTTGTCAGTGGCATCAGTCAAAGTGTCTTGCAAGCGCTTGAATGAGCGGTCGTCAATGATCGACGTGTAGTCATCCGCATTGATGTCAGGACAGTGCTTTGCTGCCCACTCTTTGGTGAGCGTCACGAATGCTTCAATCTGCGTTTTGTGAACAAACACGTAGTCGACATTGGTACAAATTTGCCCGGCGTTAAACCGTTTCACAAATAAAATCCGTTCAACGGCCTTTTGCAGCGGAAATGATGGATCAATCACCGCCGGCGCCTTACCGCCCAGCTCGAGAATAACGGGCGTTAAATTCTGTGCTGCCGACGCCATCACCTTACGACCCGTCGCACCTGAACCGGTAAATATGATCAAGTCGAAGGGTAACTGCGAGAATTCTACGCCCACACCACCGGTCTCCTCAAAGAATTCCAACTTTTCTACCGGAAAGTAACGTGGGGAAATACTCTTCATTAACCGCGATAGAGCAATGGAGTTTTCGGACATTTTCACCATCGCGCGATTGCCCGCAGCGAAGACGGCGGCCAGCTGACAGACCGTTAAATTAACGGGGAAATTCCAAGGGATAATGAGGCCCGTCACCCCCAACGGCTGAGGAATCAACCGGTTCTTGGCCCCGAAGTACATAGTGAGGTCGATGCTGCGGCGCTGGGGTTTCATCCAGCTTTTTAGGTGCTTAATCGTGTGCGACACCGTGTCAGTAGCCGTTATAATTTCGGCAAATTTACTCTCGAAGTCTGAGCGGTTACCGTAATCCTCACCGATCGCTTCAATGATGGCCTCTCGATTTTCCGCAATCATGCGCTTGAGCGTCAACAGGTCGTGCTTGCGCTGGGCATAGTCGGGATAAGGGTTAGCCAAATAGGCATCACGCTGGCGCCCATAAGCCTCATTGAGCACTTTTTTTGTTGCCTCTATAGACGATGTTAGCGCGCCTGACTCTATGCCTGGCTCTATGGATGTGGCTTGATTCATTGTTATGACTCCCTGAGCGACGTTTAACGTCTACCCCTATTATTAACGCGCGTACAACCCGCGCTCGCGATACCCCTGCTTTACGACAGACCTACCTTACGATAAACCGACGTTATCCAGCAACACGCTACCGTAGGGTCGGGTTTACAGCGGCGCACCGTAACAACCGCCCGAATGACGAGCAGAGCATAACCTTCGTGGTGTATCGGTATAAAAATAGTCGCCCCCATTAGCCATGGAGTTCAGCGATGAGTCGCTCACCCTCCTGACGAACCGCAGCGGCATCGGGTCCAATTAAGGTGATATGGCCAAGTTTTCGCCCCTTCCGTACCCCCTTCCCATAGGTTTGAATCAGTGTCCGAATGGGTCCATCAGGCATACGTTGGGGCAATGTTGCGTCGAGCAGATTAACCATAGCAGCGGCCCCCTCAAAGACGGGTTCGACAACTGCGGCACCCAATACTAAGCGCACATGCTGCGTAAATTGGTCAGCTCCAAGGGCACCGATGGTCCAATGGCCAGTATTATGCACCCTAGGCGCTATTTCGTTGACGATCAGCTGCCCTTCGGTGACGAAAAACTCAATGGCAAGAACGCCGATATAGTTCATACGCGCCACTAAACGCCGCGCGTAGTCCTGCGCCAAGTGGGTCATAGCATCAGAGACCTCAGCGGGAACAAAGCTGCCCATCAATAGGCCATCCCGCATGGCATTTTCGGTCATGGGATAAGTGTGGGTCTGTCCCTGCTGGTCACGGCCAATGATGATGGCCAGTTCTCGATCGATGGCTATCTCCGCCTCGGCAATTAACGGATAGCCCTCTTCAGGGATATTCGCAATCTGGGTGTCGTCGCTCACCCGCCACTGCCCGCCACCATCGTAACCACCGAGAATACGCTTGCAACGACTGGGCGAGCTGTTGAGCGACGTTAAGCCATGCGCGAGGGCCTCTGGGTCATCGGCTTTGAACCATGGTGAGGTGGGAATAGCGAGCTCATCGAGCATAGCTTTCTGAGTATCTCGCTGGCGTAACACGACGAGCGCCTCATAGCCCGGCGCCAAATCGCGCGCTGTGGCTGCACGGCGTAACATCGAATCAGGGATACTCTCGCGCTCAACGGTGATGGCATCACAGTTTGCAAGGAACGCGTCAAATTCGGTTTCGGTATAGATAGGCCCTAGACCCGTGACCACCGGGATTTCATCGAGACAAAGAAAAGCGACCTCAACCCCGAGTCGATTGGCTGCTTCACCCAACATCTGGCTAAGCTGGCCGCATCCAATAATTCCAAGGCGCTGTTTCACGGTCAACTCCTGAGGTTTAATCGATGGGATCCTCGGGGACCTCATCGGTTTGCTGGGAACGTAAAGCGTCGAGGGCAGTACGTATATCCAGATTGTCATTGGCTAGCATTGACGCAGCAAACAAAGCGGCGTTGATAGCACCGGGTTTACCCACGGCAAATGTCGCCACCGGTATGCCTTTAGGCATTTGCACTATCGACATGAGTGCATCGATACCGTTGAGCACGGTGGCATCAACAGGCACCCCCAATACCGGCACCGAGGTCATGGCCGCCGTCATACCCGGCAAATGCGCCGCGCCACCGGCGCCGGCAATAATCGCCTTGAGTCCGCGCTCTCGCGCTTGGTGAGCGTAGGCATAAAGACGGTCGGGTGTCCGGTGTGCAGAGACCACTTTCGCTTCATAGGGAATCCCCAGCTGCTCCAACATCTGAGCAGCCCCCTCCATGACGCTCCAATCAGAGCGCGAGCCCATAATAATTCCAACCGCGATATCTGACATCACCCCCTCCAGTGGCCGAGGACAGATTCTAACACCCTCTGTCCGGAACCTTTAATGAAAAAGGGCCCCAACGGGGCCCTAAAAAAACATCTATACCTTTATTGCGCTTGCTCTGCGCGGTTATTCGCCGCTGACAGCGCACCCTTTCAACTATCAAGGCCAGTTCACCGAGCTGCACCACAGTGAGAATCACTGCCCTTACCTTGCGCTCAAAATATTACCTGCTTTCTGAATAAAATAAAACAAGGGCCATGGCCCGACGCACCAGCGCCTCGAGAGCCACGTGTATCAGCTTGCCATCCGAGATCGATGACTCCGCTCACCCGCCTAACTAGAGCGTCGCGCGCAATGACGTTAATGCACGCTGTTAACCGCGCATATCTTCCAGCTCGACCCCCTTCGTCTCGTGGGCCATCACAATAACAAAGACAATAGAGGCAAGAGCACTGACGGTGTAAAACCCATAGGCGCCCACCAGGCCCACACCTACCAACAGAAGCGGGAACGTCATGGTAATGGCAAAATTAGTGAGCCACTGTACCAACCCGCTAACCGCTAGGCCCGAACCACGAATCTGGTTGGGAAACATCTCCCCCAACATGACCCACATTACCGGCCCCCAGGACAGGTTGAACATAAAGACGTAAGCATTGGCCGCGATAAGCGCCACCCGGCCTTCGACCTGACCTAGTTGCAGACCTCCATCAACACCGGTATCAGCACCAGAAAATACCGCGGTTAACAAACCTAAAGTAAGGGCCATACCAATAGAGCCCACCAGGAGCAGTGGTCGTCGACCAATACGGTCAATGACCATAATAGTGATAATACAAGCGGCAATACTTACCCCGCCTGAGATTACGTTAATGAGCAGTGCATCGCTCTCCGAGAAGCCCACCGACTGCCACAGCACGGCACCGTAGTAGAAAACCACGTTAATGCCGACCAACTGCTGCAGCGACGCAAGGCCAATACCCAGCCACACAAGGCGACGCAGGCGGCCGGTTTTTTTATCAATCAGATCTGTCAATCTTGGCCGCTGATCACCCGCGATAGAGGCGTCAATCTCGGCTAATTTGTCTTCTACCGCTGCGCGACCAAACAGACGCCCCAAGACTTTGCGGGCACTGTCAAATTGTGAGGTCAACACCAAATACCGTGGGCTTTCAGGAATCGTCATCAACGCGATAAAAAAGATGGCCGCCGGAATGAGTTCCATCCAAAACATCCACCGCCACGCTTCAAACCCCATCCATAAGGTAGCGGTCGCTGTGCCGGCCAGATTCGCTAAAAAATAATTACTGAGAAAGGCTACAAATAACCCGGTAATAATGGCGATTTGCTGCACACTGGTCATCGCGCCCCTATAACGCGCGGGTGTCACCTCGCTAATGTAAGCCGGCGCCAGCACGCTAGCCCCACCCACAGCCAATCCCCCTGCGATGCGATACAACACAAATTCTAGGGAAGCCGACGCGATACCCGAACCCCAGGCACTGACAATAAACAGTACCGAGGCGACCTGCAGCAAACGACGGCGGCCAAACCGATCGGCCAAGCGTCCTGCTATAAACGCCCCAACAGCACAGCCGAGTAGCATTGAAGCAACATTGAACCCAGTCCCTGCCGAGTCCGACTGAAACGCTGCTTTTAAACCGCTCACCGTGCCATTAATGACACCACTGTCAAAGCCAAACAAGAATCCACCCAGTGTTGCAATGACGCTAATGACAATAATAAAACCATGATTATCATTGCTAGTCTGAACGCTGTTGTCTGAGGCCTCTGACGTTACCGAAGAAACACGCATCGTTTTTCAATCCTTTGTTGTTGTGCACCAAACGACGGTCACAGGTTCATAGTGTAAGCCCAGCACAGCGCTGTGCACAGCCGAACCAGCCTTGCGAGGCGAGCCCCTGCCTTTGAGCGGTTTGCCCTGGCCAGCGCGTTGATCTTGGTCGCGCCAGCCAATGACGACAATCCTCAGGGTGCGGATTCAGCATCCTCATCGGCTCGGCGCCAGTTAATCGTGCGGCTTATAAAGCCCACCTTGACTGTAAATTGCATGTCGTCGGGTGCCCTCAGCAAGATCGTCACGGGCTTATACTCATTCAGTTGCTCGGCGTATACCAATCCCTGCCACTGGTTGGCCGCCGCTGTGCTGATCTCAACATCCTTGAGAAGTTCGCTACCGACCCGCTCAGGATAGCTATCGTGACGAACAATCGTACCGCTACCTGTCGCCAATCTGATGGCAATCCATACGGGTTGATCGGCATGTTTCCATACCCCTGACAGCTCATCGGCCAATAATCCCGGCGCGGCCAGACAGATAGCGAGTAAGACAACACATCGGCTCATGAGCCATTTAGCGCCCGTGCAGTAAGCTTCCCGAGTTGGGACATGTGAACTTCATCAGGGCCATCGGCAATGCGTGAGAATCGGGCCAGGGTGAAGACTTCAGGAATCAAAGTATCCTGACACACCCCCATGCCACCGAACACCTGCATGGCGCGATCGGCCACCTGCTGGGCCATCGTTGGTGCAACAATCTTGACCATACTGATATAGGGAATAGCGGCCTTCATACCCTCGGTGTCCATCACATGGGCGGCTTGCAGGGTGAGTAACCGCGCCTGCTCGATGTCACAGCGGCAGCGCGCAATCTCATGCTGCACGCTGGTTTTCTTAATGAGTTTTTCACCAAAAGCGACGCGCTCATCGGCCCGGGCGCACATTAATTCCAAGCAGCGCTGAGCCAGACCGACCAGACCCATAGCGTATTGGAATCGACCGGGACCCAGACGACCCTGGGCGATTTCAAAACCACACCCCTCACCTTTGATCATGTTGCTGACCGGCACACGGACATTATCAAAAACGAACTCCGCCTCACCTCCAGGTGAATGGAGATTGTCGAATACGCGCAGTGCCCGCACCAGCGTTATGCCCGGAGTATCGCGAGGGACTAGAATGGTAGAATGCTGGCGATGACGGTCATTCTCTGGATTCGATTTACCCATCACCAACATAATTTCACAGCGTGGATTGATCGCGTTGGTCGTCCACCACTTACGCCCATTGAGTACGTACTCGTCACCATCGCGGACAATCTCCAAGGCCATATTGGTGGCATCAGAGGAGGCGACTTGAGGTTCGGTCATGGCATAGGCGCTGCGAATATCCCCCGCCAGCAGGGGTTTCAACCAGCGCGCCTGTTGCGCCTCGGAGCCATACTTGGCTAGCACTTCCATATTACCCCGATCAGGTGCATTACAATTAAACACCGCCTGAGCCCATATCACCTTACTCATGGTTTCAAACAGAGGGGCAATTTCCACATTGGTTAAGCCTGGACTCCAGGGTGCATATTCACGGGGCAAAAACAGATTCCACAAGCCCTCAGCCTTGGCCAATTCGCGCAGGTCGTCAAACCAGGGGGGTGTCTGCCATAGATTATCCTGATTGAGTGTCCATTCATTCCAATCGTGTTCGCGGGGGAAGATGTGCGCCTGCATAAATGCCGCCAACTGGGCGTTAAGCGCCATCACCTTTTCACTGACTTCAAATCCCATACGGTCTTTCCTCAATAGGTGTTATCCCATAAGCAGTCTGATTCATCCGGCAAGCATAGCTTCCACGCCGGTGCCCTGTAGTAGAGCATCAACCTCGGTACGATCGCCACCCTTCAAGGCCTGATACCGCTCATTGGTCCACGCCAAGCACTTTGCTTGGTAGGAAAAGGTTCGCTGATTCCACTGCGCGCCGTCAATCGTTGCCGACCACGTCTTTTCACCCGCCTGCACCGCACGGGCATTGGCCAATTGTGCGGGGGCGTAGACGCGTCCTATTTCTGACATCAGTTCGCGCAGGCTCGCTGGTTGATCGCCCAGCGCTATCCAGTCCTGCTCGCTGGGCGCATGGCCACTTTGGTCACTCAAGTGATCCACCCAGGCGACCGTACGTGGCGACACCTCATGGGCGATCCGCCGGGGGGTCGGGTCAAAGCCAACCAACTGGGTCAATTGGCCATAGAGACCAAAGTCGCCTGCTCCCGGGCGATGACCGAGCATGAAGTGCTGCTCGGCGAGGTGATTTTCCATGGCAGCCAAGAAACGCCGGTAACTGGCGTCGATAACCGGTGCGCTACTATCATTAGAACCCACAACATAGAGGCGCTTCACCTGGCGCTCTGTCACCCACTGCTTGAGGTGTTCGTGATCTTGGGTTGCCATGCTCACATCGAAGCTCAGCGGCAACAGGGTCCCCGCATTATCCGCATCCGCTGGCGCGTACCAGCGGTAATGAAACATGTACTTGGTGCACCACTCGTCGGCAAAATCCTCAATCAAATAGTCGATAAAAGCTAACCCAGGGTTTTTTGGCGTTACTGAGCGACCAGAAAACATCGCTTCTAAACGCCGGATTATGGGCGTGCTATCGGTTATGGCCTTAAGTCCGTCTGCTTCCTGAAAGAAAAAGGTCGGCAATAAAACCGGCGTCGGTCTGGCCACCCCAAGCGCGTCACAGGTCTGTTCTGGCTGGCCCCAGGTAATTCGATAGGGCAAGCGCCGATAGCGCAACAACGCGATCATTTTCTGGGTGTAGGGAGACCCCCAACCTCCCACTAAGTGAATCGGTTCCTCATCTGCCATGGTCACTGCCTTTTTTCCTTATCGCTGCCGAACCGCTGGGTACACTTCGGCGCGCGTGGTGAACGATGTCTCTGTCAATCTTTAACAAGAAAGGCACTGCCCTAAGCAGAGGCCCGCTAACTGGTTTGCTCACTTTATTTGATCTTTTATGATAAGTCTTTATATTGACATATAAACTGCTATTAGGTAACTCTAGGGTCGCGGAGCTGCCGCTAAGATAGCGCTATGTAGATAACCCTATTGAGATAGCCCTACTGAGATAGCCCAATGTCACAGGAGTAAACGGTGTCAACGCGATCTACACTCTGGCTCATACCGGCCCTGCTTTATGGGGCGTTTGTTTATTGGTATACCGATATTGGTGGTCCATTGAGCGACGCTGAAATCGATGACTTCATGGCCACCATGGAAGCGAACGGTCGCGACCCCACAGTCATTAGCTTTTTGGAGACCTTTGCCCGCCAAGACAGCGGGCGTCAGTTTTTAATGGTCAACAACATTGACATGAACGACCATCCGGGCAACGTCGAGGGTGCCAACCCGGGTGAAACTGCCGATGACCTTATGGGTCGCTATATGGAGCATATGATTCCGGCACTACTGGCTCGCGCTTCACACCCAGTGATGATTGGCTCAGTCATCTACCCGACGATGGACCTAGTGGGCATAGAGGGAGCGGAACGCTGGGACCAAGCCGCGCTGTTTCGCTATCGCAGCCGTCGCACGTTGCTGGAAATCGTTACCCATCCGACCTTCAGTGATAAGCATCACTTCAAGACCGCCGCGCTAGAAAAAACCATCGCCTACCCTATCGAAACAACCCTCTATCTGAGTGATCCTAGAGGGTTACTCGGGCTACTACTACTGGCGATCACCGCCATCCTAGATGCCAGATTATCGCGAAAAAATCGTTCCTAGCGGCACCATCACGCATCGATGGGTTAGTTGGGCGTATAGACGTATTCGTCGCCGTCAATAAATTTTTCGGCTAACGTCTTATCCACCATGACGGGCATTTGTACCACTGATGGGTAGAGGGGCGCCCGCGCACTCGCTTGGTGTAGGGCAAGCGCAGCCTCTAGCGCTTTTCTTTTATCGGGTCGACTCTTGGCGAGGTTATTTTGCTCGGTGGGATCACTCGCAAGGTTGTACAACCAGGTCTGTAAGCCGTCGGTGGGTCGATCATTCACCTGTAATTTCCAGTCCCCCTGGCGCACCACTTGATAGTGACCGTTCTGCCAAAAGAGCGTATCTCGGGTCCAAGACTCAGCCCCCCCAGGCGTTGCCAGCGGCAGTAAACTCAGACCGTCAATCACAAGCTCCTCAGGTACTGGCGCTTGTGCTGCTGCCGCCAAGGTGGGCATCACATCAATATGGGCTACCGGGGTATCCACTACGGTTCCCGCAGCCATTTTCGCGGGCCACTTCACGAATAGGGGAACACGCAGCCCTCCTTCAAACATAGTGATCTTAAAACCTCGAAAGGGACTATTGACCGTTGGAATACCAATATAGCCCGCGCCACCATTATCGCTAGTAAACACCACGACGGTGTTGTCGGCGATATCGAGCGCATCGAGAGTGTCAAGAATACGACCGACACTGCGATCGACTGCGCGGATCATGCCGGCATACACTCGCTTACGGTGGGGTTCAATAGCGCGCAGCGCATCGTAGTCTTCGCGAGTAGCTTGCAGGGGCGTATGCGGTCCCCAGTGCGCCAAATAGAGAAAAAAGGGTCGGTGCTGGTTCGCGGTAATGACGTTAATCGATTCGTCGGTCCAGTAATCGGTAAGATAACCACCGGGGGCAAATTTATCACTATCACCCGAGTTGTAAGTCGTGGAAAAGCCCATCCCCGCCCATAAAAACTTATCGATCGGATCAAAGGGCAGCGGAGCGTTTACCACATGGGGGTCATCCTTGGGCAAGTACAAACCACTGTGCATAAGTAAACTGTCATCAAATCCCTGTTGGTGAGGCGCCATGCCGTTTTCTCGACCGAGATGCCACTTGCCGATGTGCGCCGTGTAATATCCGTGAGCGCTAAGGGTTTCTGCAATGGTGACTTCAGAGGCCGGCAGACCTTGTCGTTCGTAGGGAGGCTGACCTTCCTCTATCGCTTCGTTGTAAACGCTAGCAGGCAATCCGCTGTCCATAGTCCCAGCGACGGTGCTGACGATTCTGGCGAAACCTGCAGGCGTGGGGGTAAACTCAAAGCCAGTGCGGGTAGCATAACGCCCAGTCATTATCATTGCCCGGGACGGCGCGCAGGTACTCGCACCTGAGTAGGCCTGGGTAAATACCGTTCCCTCTGCGGCTAGTCGATCGATACTCGGTGTTCGCATACCGGCTACGCCACCACCAAACGTCGAAATGTCGTTGTAGCCCAGATCATCAGCCACAATAAGAATAATGTTCGGTGCTCGTTCACCCGGCGCCGCGCTGGGTACAGCGGGTCCGGACTGCCAGGGGATCGTCCGGGTCGGGGCAACGTCAGCATATTTCTGGGTGCTCTGATAGCTGACCAGTGCCAGCAGGAGGTCACCCCGTGTGAACCAGCCGATACCCGAGACGACCACGACCACGGCCAATAAAATGGCAAGACGTTTACTCATTGCGACGGTTTGCCCAGCCACTGACCAGAAAGATCAGTGGTTTCAATATTGAGCTGGCCGGCTAACCCAGCGGTACGATGCACCGAGATGGCCTGCATCTCTGGCGACTGCATGACCTTAAACATCGCTTGGCGAGAAGGCCAGACCGCCAGGGCGACGACGTCCCACAACTCCTCAACTTCGCCAAGCATCAGGCGCGCCACGTCGGCCTCAAAGCCAATGCTACCACCAATACCTTCCAGTAAAGTCTTCACGCCCTGCGCATACAGTGCGTAAGCCTCGCGCCCAGAGAGATTCGTTTCGCGGCCGTCTTCGTAGTCTGCCTTTGCCTTGAACGTCATGAGGTTAACCATACAGATGGGACCCTCCGCGCCCGGCGTCAAAAACCCTTTGATCTGCTCTTCATTCGGATACACTTTATTGATGACTTCCACGATGCTCGCCTCTTCTCCCGTGACTCGCGTCACACGTTAATTGTCAATATGATTCGCCCGTGCTGGTGACTATTGCCACACCTCAAGGTTGCCCTCCCGCCCTAGCTGTCGATCCAACTTGATCCAAAGCACGTCGGCCATACCGCAGGCGTGAAGCATATCTTTCACCAATGTTTGATCACTGGCAGGGAGGTCGGCATAAAGCGTCTGCACCCGCGCCAACAGATAAAAGCGGTACGGCTGGGCCAGCGCACTGATGGGATGACCACGCACACTAAAGTCAGCACTGCCCAGGGGATTGGCCAATCGACCCACGGCGGCGGTCCCCGCCTCGGGCCGATGTTCAGCTAAAAAAGTATTGATGCACTCGGCAGCCGCCTGGGTTTCCGGAATAAAATCTTCTGCCAATACGCGCAATACCGCGAGGAGACTGCTTGGCACCTCGTCACCCGTTAAGAAATCGCTCCCTGTGTCTATATACTCCGGCGCATCTTGATCTGGCCGATTCATGCGCTCAACCCAACGGTAGACCCGCACCGCATATTGCTGCATCAACCGTGCTGGATGCGGATCCCTGCCAAGATGGGCATACATCGGCGCCAGCAAGCCAAAGTCCCCAATGCATGGCCGCCCACCCAATAAGTAGGGGTACCGTTCAAAGTGATGATTGAGCGCCTCTAGGTATGCCTTGTACAAGGTCTCTACTAGCGTCTGCGACTGTTCAATAACGCCAAACAGTTGTGCCGCGTGCCGCATGCGGTTCATCATGTAATCGGTTTTTTCCTGCCGCTCGGGGATATCCCGCTGGGAGTGCAGAAAGTGGTAGCGAATGAAGTGGAGATTATCCTGGGGATAATTCCAGCGATAATGCATGGCCGGGCGCAACAGCCCATCACTGCCAATCACATCAAAGAGCGCGCTGATCACTTGCTGACGAGGGCCTGGGGGCTGGCAAGGTCTACCATCGGCCACCTCGAAGTGCTCTATAATGGCCGCGCCATCGCGAATCACTTCGCCTTCCGGGGTCACTAAAGTGGGTATCGTCGGCAATTTACCCTTGGGTAACACTTCATGTTTAAAACTCTCATGCCCGGAGGACAGTTCTTCAAAGGGGATTCCCCGCTTGATAAGGTAAGCGCGAGCGCGGCCTGAATAGAGCGAATGCGTCATGGCATATAGGCGATGAATCTTCGTCATTATCGACCTCGCTGCTTCAGTCGATAGGCGACATAAAAAGGCGTCAGCACAAGCACCGTGAGCAGAAATATCAGTATGCTCTCCCCGTATTGGGCAGACAGTGCATTGATCAAGACCTGATGCATGGGCCTATAGCCAACCGGCGGTGCTAAAACGCCATGATCTCGCTGGTAACGCCCATAACGCGACAACATACCCTGAAAGGTCGTCGCGTGGCTTCGGGCGAGATTCTTGGTCTCTCCAGGATCGGTGATAATGTTGAACAGTCGCCACTGGCCAATGTCTGCCTCGGCAATTGGAATGGAGTTTTTCACCTTGGCTTGTGCCACCGGATCATTGAGGTAGCGGTCGTCCTCGGGTGTTTTTACCATGAAGTAGAAACTACTGGGGTCAATAGGGAGCTCACCCCCTTGGATACTGGCTATGTCCACCTCCATGCCGCCGTCCAGAAAGGTGTAGTAGGGGTGGGTCATCTCCGACCCAAAAACACCAGTAGTCCGGCAGTTATGGAGAATACTTTTTTCACAATCAACTCACTTCTCTAGAACGCGCACCCTAGGGCTAGGGTTACTATTTATTTGGCACTCTTTATGACATATGATGCAGTCAGAAGTCAAAACATCTATCCTAACCAGGCGTATTTTACGTGGGAGCAACCCTTATGAAGAAGTGGATAGCCGCGCTGGCAGTATTAATCCTGCTGATCCTCGTGACTGTTAACCAGCGGGGTGCTATCGCTACCCTGATACTGGAAAAGGGCCTGATGGCACGTATGGCCGCCAATAGCCTTGCGGCCCTCGACGACGGCCTACATTTGGCGCTGTGTGGCGCCGGCGGTCCACTGGCTGGACCGAACGCCTCGGGACCGTGTGTTGCAGTCGTTGCCGGTGAGCAGCTATTTGTCGTGGATTCAGGTACCAACGGCCCTCGAAATCTCGCTCGAATGGGCTACCCCGTGGGTGCGGTGAAAGGCGTATTTCTAACCCACTTCCACTCCGATCATATTGATGGCCTAGGAGAGCTCAGCACCCTGCGCTGGGCCGGGGGCGATAATCGCGAGCCGCTGCCAGTGTATGGCCCTCGGGGCGTCGAACAGGTCGTTGACGGTTTTAACGCGGCCTACGCTCAGGACTTTACCTATCGCCATAAGCACCACGGTGATACGGTGGCTCCCCTCAGCGCTGCGGGGATGCAAGCAATAGCCTTTGATAAACCAGCGCTGGGTGAGTTAACAGTGGTCTATGAGAGCGAGGGACTGAGGGTGGAGATGCTAGCGGTGGACCACTCACCGGTAGAGCCCGCCGTGGGCTACCGGTTCAGTTACCAGCAACGCTCGCTGCTGATTACCGGTGACACGACCAAGCAAGCCAATATTCAACAGTTCTCCAAGGGCATCGATTTGTTGGTACACGAGGCGCTAGCGCCCAACCTCGTGGGGATGATGCATGCCACGGCGGAGGCACTGGGCAATCAGACTATTGCGACAATCACCCAGGATATTGTCGATTACCATGCCAGCCCCGTCGAAGCGGCCGAAACAGCCCGGGATGCCGGTGTCGGCCACCTCCTTTATTATCATATCGTGCCACCACTGGTTGTCCCAGGGCAGGAAATGCTCTATCTCAATGGCGCGGAGGCGATCTTCCCCGACTATACGATCGGGCAGGATGGCGTGGCATTTACCCTGCCGGCCAACTCAACGGCCATTATAAAAACCCGCACTGGCCTATAGTAGCGATGCTGGGCTGACTCAGCCCGGACAACATGCGCGTCAACGTTAAGCCGGGGCCGCCTCGCCAAACGATGGTTTAGGTGTCACTCTTGAGCAGTGATTGAAGCAGGCCGGCGAGCACGCCAATCGTCTTCTCTTGGCTCAGGCCTTGGTGATACCGCAGTCGATGCCACATTTCAAACGACGCAATGGCACACACCGCCTCTTGCTCTGGGCCGGACAGTCGTTTTAGTTCGGGCAGCCAGGTAGTCAGGTCTTTACGCAGGCCACGCTGATAGCGCGCATAGTTACTGCGCAGTGTTTCCGAGCGCCACAGCTGCGCCGAAGTCGATAAAATGAGATTACGGTGCTTTTCATACCCTACCCCATACCGCTCTACAGCCTGCAGAATGCGCTCTTCGAGGGTCCCATGACCATCTCCACCGAAAAACAGCACCTCCATAGCATCGCGGATTTGCTCGTCAATAGTGGCAAATAGCGTTTCCATATCCTCAAAATGGCGAAAGAAAGAGCGAATGGCCACCCCCGCTTTATCGGCAATTTGCTGGGCGGTAGGAATAAGTCTGCCCTCGTCCATGAGTGCCAGTGAAGCCTCAATAATGGCTTGCTTGCTGCGCTCGCTGCGAGCTCGACGACCGTCGATGACTTGGGGTTTGACTACCTGTGACATGGCGGCTGCCTGCTTCTCATGGGTTAATCACACCTGTCGACATGCATAAGGTCAAAGTGTAGAGGTAAACTTTATCGCCGGCCAGCATTAACTCCGCGTGCCCAGCGACCATTGCGCACCATGGGTTTGTTCCAAAGTAGAGCCGACCTGCAGTCCCGATGCTGTGGCAGGGTGTATGAAGCCACAAGCAAACCATTACTTGGAAGCCGTTACACAGTCGGCAAAGCGATCCAACGTATCGGCACCGAGACTGTTCTCTAACGGCCGTAAATGCTTCCTAACCCTACGCCACGCCCCGATGCCATCCGTATTGATGGGGCGGCGAACCTGCTCGCTGCTGGCGGTTCGAACGGCTCTATTGGTTTGATGGAAGTTGAGGCAAGCAGACTCAAATGGCAGGTGAATAGCCTTTACCAGCGCGCGAATTTCTTGCTCTGGATTAGCCACCAGCGTCTCATAATGGACCGTAACAATGCGGTTAGGGAGGATTTCCTCCCAATAATCCATCAGTTTCAGGTAGCCGTTATAAAAACGCCCGATGTGTTCAAGGTCATAACTGAATGTCGAACCCTTGACGAAGTACTGCTTGTATAGGCTGAAACCACAGTCTAAGGGATTGCGGCGGATATCAATGATGGGGGCATGGGGGAACAGCTTGTGAATCAGTCCGATGTGTAAAAAATTAAAGGGCAGCTTGTCGGTAAAGAATGGCGTGTTTTCACTTCTAAACAGAGCACCATCTGAAATATAGGCCGCAGCAAGCGCCGTGAGATCTTCTCCAGATAGATCACCATGATTGGCAAAGTAGCTCCCCTGAAATGTCATTGCGCAGGCGACATGCGCTTTACGTTTAATACTAGGCAGCACAGGCTGTTCGACCGTGCCCTCAACCAGAGAGTGACTGGCCAGTATCTGCTCGACAAGCGTTGATCCAGACCGCGGCAGGCCAAGGATAAAAATAGGCGTCGGACCCTGGGGCAGCCGGTCGGCCTGACTACTGAGATTATCTGGCGTAAAACTTCGAATCTGTGTCTCAATAGCAGCTGCAAATTTTTTTGGCTCAAAGTCGGTATCTGGACTGAGCTGGTTAGCCTTGTGATAGAGATTCATGGTGGCATCCCAGTCGCCCTGACGTTCACAAGCTTTGGCGAGGGCAAAGGTGGCTAGACATTGTTCACGCCGCGGTACGGTGGGAGTCTCAACGAGGGCTTTTATTGCCGCCTGATCTTGACTTGAAAACTCATAGGTTTTGAGATCTGCTAGAGTCCACCACGCCCCGGCATTATCGGGATCTTGCTCAAGGGCAGCCCGCAAGGCAGCGACACTCTCCTCGTGCTTGCCCAGCACTCTCAGGAGCTGACCCCGAACCAGTTGGACCCGGCTAGCTTTCTTTTTATCCTCGAGACAAAGCACCAGGGCTTTATCACAGGCCACCATCAGCGCGTCATTCTGACCTAGGCGCAACAGAATACCGATCTGGATCCAAAGCGTGTCAAAGTTTTCGTCTAAGGCCACCAGTGTTCTCGCGCTATCGACAGCGCCTTGATAGTCGCCAACCTCTTCTAAGGCGTCAATAAACGCTTTACGCAATGCCCTATTGGCGGGGGAATGCCGTAAACCCAACGCCAATGCCGCCACCTGTCCCTCGGGATAATTCTTGATTTTCGCCACTTCAGCAATAGCAGAGATCGCTCGGACATGGCCAGGCTCTAGCGCCAGTATGCGTCTAGCGGCACGTTCAGCTTCATGGTAAGCGCCCGAACGCATCAGACGTTGAACTCGCCGAAAATCTTCTAGACATGGATCGCATTGTTCGGCCGCCTGAGTGACCTGCATCGCCTCTACAAAATGACCTGCCTCATACAGTCGTCTGCCCAGCCGAAGCCAAGCAGTGTAGAAATGAGGCGCTGTCTCTAATGCTGTTTTAAGCCTCGCAATGGCGCCGGTCAAATCTCCCACCGCGGCCAGCTCATCAGATTTAATAACCATTGCCTGAGGGGATATGTTGGCGGGCATGCTTGGGCCTTGATATAAAAAGCGGGCGTGGTGACAGTCTGTTCAGCCCATTGCCTACCATGGGCTACTTGTACGTCAATGAACTATCGAAGCCCGGCGTTAATGGAATCGAGGAACCGTGACCCAGGACAAAGCTGCTTTTCATCCATGGAGTTTAAAGGTCTACGAGCAGTACCGAGCACGTCATGTAACTCCTCACTGTCCCGCTGGATATAAAGCAGACCTGTCAGAATTTTACCTTCCTTCGTGTAGTGGCTGGTCGCCTCCAGCGCCGATTGACGATCCTCTATGTCGTAGTCGTTGTCCTGCTTATACAGACGCACTACCGAGCCATCGTGCATACACACCTCGCAAGTGGCTCCTGAGTCATAAGTCGCTGTAATCTCTTGCCGCATAGGCACAAAATCTACTGGCATATCGGTATTGGCATTGCGGACATGTTCGTAGCTTTTGGTTGATTCGCTATGGTTATTAAACGTCACACAGGGTGAAATAACATCCAGCAATGCAAATCCACGATGACTGATCGCCGCCTTGATAAGCGGAATGAGTTGCTGTTTATCGCCCGAAAAACTTCGTCCGACAAATGTGGCGCCCACCTCAATAGCAAGCCTCGCCAGATCGATAGGTGAATACAGGTTGATATCGCCTTTTTTATTGGGCGAACCGGTATCCATAGTCGCAGAGTCCTGCCCTTTAGTCAGACCATAGCAGCCATTGTTCTCGACAATGTACGTCATATTGAGGTTGCGGCGCACCACATGGGCAAACTGTCCCAAGCCAATGGATGCGGTGTCTCCATCGCCCGATATGCCGACATAGATCAAATCCCGATTGGCTAGATTGGCCCCGGTTGCTACCGAAGGCATCCGGCCATGAACGCTGTTAAAACTGTGTGAGCCAGACAGAAAGTAAGCGGGGGTTTTTGAGGAACAGCCAATTCCGGACAGCTTCGCCACTTTATGGGGTTCAATATTGAGCTCAAAACAGGCGTCAATAATGGCGGCACTGATTGAGTCATGCCCACACCCCGCGCACAGGGTCGACAGCCCACCTTCATAATCTTGGCGAGTGCGGCCCAACTCATTAACGGGCGCATCAGGGTGTCTGAACGCTGGCTTTACAAACGTCACGTCGTTACCTCCTCGGGGGCAGCCCGCCGGGTCAGCGGGGTTACATTGCCATGGGTAATGTAGTTTCGAATCATGCCCGCTATTTTTCGAGCGGTAACGGGCAAACCGTCGTACTCGAGGATGGGAATGAGTTTTTCCTTCGCCGGTACACTCGTTTCATTAAGCAGGAGACGACGCATCTGGCCGTCTCGATTTTGTTCAATAATAAAAATACGGTCGTGATCGAGAATGAACTGCTCAACCTCAAAGTTGAAAGGAAAGGACCGGATTCGAAGAGTATCTAAATCGATGCCTTCTTTTTCAAGAATCTCGATAGCCTCATAGGCGGGTGACGCCGTGGTACCAAAAAATACTGCACCGTAGCGAGTTTCCATTGCTGACTGCTTGATTTTGGGTTCCGGCACAATGGCCTTGGCCGTCTCAAATTTTTTCAGCAATCGGTCCATATTGCGAACGTACTCGGCACCGTCCTCGGTATACGCCGCATATTCATCCTTTGACGTTCCTCGCGTAAAATAAGCGCCCTTTTCTGGATGGACGCCAGGATAGGTGCGGTAGGGAATCCCATCACCATCAACGTCGCTATAACGACCAAAGCGGGTCTCCATTTGGTCGAGATCATCGGCGCTCAGTACCTTGCCCCGGTCGTAGCGGAAGTTGTCATCAAATTCCAACGGTGGAGACATCCACTCGTTCATTCCCAGATCCAAATCACTCATGATAATAATAGGCGTTTGCAGACGCTCGGCTAGATCAAAGGACACAAGGGTCATGCTGAAGCACTCGGCGGGTGTCGCCGGGAATAGTAAGACGTGCTTGGTATCGCCATGGGAGGCATAAGCGGCCATCAGCACATCGGATTGCTGGGTTCGCGTTGGCATCCCGGTTGACGGGCCGGCCCGCTGGACATCAATCAATACCACGGGGACCTCTGCGAAGTAGGCCAACCCTAGAAATTCACTCATGAGCGACACGCCAGGACCGCTGGTTGCAGTGAAGGCTCGTGCACCATTCCAATTCGCGCCAATCACCATACCCATAGCCGACAGCTCATCTTCCGCTTGCACAATGGCATAGTTTTTCTTGCCGGTACCCGGATCGATCCGCAGGCGACGGCAGTATTTGTCAAAAGCGTCCACTACCGAGGTCGATGGCGTGATGGGATACCAAGCCGCCACGGTCGCACCGGCATACACGGCTCCCAGTGCGGCGGCGGTATTGCCGTCCATCAAAATATTATCGAAGTCCTCAATATGCTTGGCCGTCTTGTGGCCTCGCTCTAAATGAATACCGATGGGACAATCAAAATGAGTGCTCGCGTATTGGTGCCCCAACTCGAGGGCATAGATATTGGGGGTTATCAGTTTCTCTTTGCCCTTAAACTGATCGCCGACCAAATCCTTCAGTACATTGAACTCGATATTCAATAACGCCGATAGCGCCCCGACATAAATAACGTTCTTAAACAGCAAGCGTTGGCGCGCGTCAGTGTATTCACGCAGGCAAATATCGGTCAGCGGAATACCAATATAGTTGATGTCCTTGCGGACTAACCGCAAGTCAAGAGGTTTAGTAGAGTCATAAATAAAATAGCCTCCCGACTCGACCTCGGCGACATCCCGTTTGATGCTCTGGGGGTTGACGCAGACCATGATATCAATGCCGCCTCGTCGACCCAGATAGCCGTCCTGGCTGACCCTGACCTCATACCAAGTCGGCATGCCTTGTATGTTAGAGGGGAAGATATTTCTTGGGCTGACTGGAATGCCCATTCGGAATATAGCCTTAGCGAACATACTGTTGGCACTGGCCGAACCCGTGCCATTGACGTTGGCAAATTTTATGACGAAGTCATTGATGGACTGCTTTGCTTGCATGGGCTCCCAGCCTTAGTCACGCTATAAAAGAATCGCTGCATATCCCAGGCGCCCGTGGGGCAGCGCTCGGCACACAGCCCACAGTGCAGGCATACATCCTCATCCTTCACCATGACCCTTTGGGTTTGGGGTAAGGCATTGGACACGTACAAATCCTGATCTGCTCGCTTGGCGGGACGCCTTAGAGATTGGCGCAGCGCAGGTTCGTCGTCGTTGTCCAGAAAATTGATGCAGTCGGTTGGGCAAATATCGACACAGGCATCACACTCAATGCATTTCGACGTGGTAAAAACTGTTTGGACATCGCAGTTGAGGCAGCGCTCAGCCTCCTGATAAGCAACGTTAATATCAAAACCCAGTTCAACCTCAACCTTGCGGTCCTTGAGGGCCTTTTCCTTACTGACATGAGGCACCGGGTAGCGGTCGTCCGTGGAGACCTCGCTGTCATAGCTCCACTCGTGAACGCCCATCTTTTGACTGACCAGATTGACCCCGGGTGCGAGGCGATTGTCCACCCGCTCACCACTGAGAAAAAGATCAATAGAGATGGCCGCCTGATGACCATGGGCGACTGCGGTAATGATATTTTCGGGACCAAAGGCGGCATCACCACCAAAAAATACGTTATCCAGTGAACTCTGAAAGGTCGTTTTGTCGACGACCGGCATATCCCATTTGCCAAACTCAATGCCCAGATCACGTTCGATCCAGGGGAAGGAATTATCCTGGCCGATGGCAATGATGACCTCATCAGCCTCAAAGAACACCTCTTCGCCCGTCGGTACCAGTTCTCGTCGACCGTCAGCATCATAGACAACGTCGACAACTGTAAAGCGCATCCCTTTGAGTACACCGTCCTCGTGGACAAATTCTTTGGGTACGTGGTTGTTGATGATGGGAATATCTTCTGCCTTCGCGTCCTCAATCTCCCACGCGGAGGCTTTCATGCGAGCGAATTCAGAACGCACCACCACTTTTACCGATTCACCACCAACGCGTCGTGCGGTTCGACAGCAATCCATGGCGGTGTTACCTCCGCCAAGCACCAAGACGCGCTTGCCAATACTACTGAGATGCTCAAAGGCCACCGATGCCAGCCAGTCAATCCCCACATGAATGGACTTATTGCAGGCCTGTCGGCCGGGAATATCTAAATCACTGCCCCGGGGCGCCCCGGTGCCAATGAACACCGCATGGTAGCCCTGCTGAATGACCGACTTTAAACTCGAAATATAGGTCTGGAAATGTTCGTTAATGCCCATATTGAGAATAAAATCAACCTCTTCATTGAGCACTTCCGGTGGCAGTCGAAAAATAGGAATCTGGCTGCGCATAAAACCGCCACCCACAGGCTGATCATCGTAAAGGTCAATCTGGTAGCCCAACGGCGCGAGGTCCCGCGCGACCGTCAGTGACGCAGGACCGGCACCAATGAGTGCCACCCGCTTACCATTGCCCTTTGCGGGCGCCTTGGGTAGCAAATGGGTGACATCGTCTTTATTGTCCGCTGCCACCCGTTTGAGCCGACAAATGGCTACCGCCTCTTCCTCGACGCGGCCACGGCGACACGCTGGCTCGCAGGGTCGGTCACAGGTTCGGCCCAATATGCCCGGGAATACGTTCGATTCCCAGTTGACCATGTAGGCGTCGGTGTAGCGGCCAGCGGCAATCAGGCGGATGTACTCCGGCACCGGCGTGTGAGCCGGACAGGCGTACTGACAATCCACAACCTTGTGGAAGTATTCGGGATCGTTAGTGTCGGTTGCTTTCACAGCGCGCTGTCTTTTTGTTGTTCACCCACGGCACATTACACAGACACGGAAAGAAAAGAAAGAGCCGTCCGTAAGCCTGTAGCGGCGCCTGTCGTCCGCCGGATAGGCGGTATTGACACATGCATGCGGGACTTCAAGCTGCCAGCATTCGACAATAGACGCGTGCCGCTAGATGTAGCATTATAGGCATCTCTCAAGCGATGTGGGGGCTAGACGGTCAAACCGCCGTCGATCCTAGACCCCTCACACTCTCGGCAGCATTGAACAACGGTTTGAACCACGTAAGGAGCCACCATGAACAGACTACCGATCACCTATGCGCTGGCGCTAACTGCGTCAGTTTTTTCTGCCGCCACGCTGGCGCAAAACCATCGGGCGTGGGACCAGGCAAATGACAACGCCGCCTTCAAGCGATGCGCGACCAAGCACCCGTCGCAAGCTGAGGCAAAGGCCATCGAGCGCGAGTTGCGCGCGCTATTGGCAGCAAAGAAGCCTGACAAACCAGGCGGCGGCAACGGCAACGGCGGTGGCGGCAACGGCGGTGGCGGTGACGACGGCGGTGGTGGTGGCGGTGACCTGCCGACACCCTCATGCGCCGCTGGAAAAACGTGTATCGGGGTGGTGTTTCATGTGGTGTCCGATGGCCGCGGAAACGGCGATGTCCCAGATGCCTCTATTGATGCACAGATGCAAGTGATCAATGCCGGTTTTAGTGGGAGCGGCATGCCCTATGAGTTCGATCTCATCAAGACAACCCGAACTGCAGATCGCAAATGGTACACCGGCTGTTACGGACGCAGCGAGCAGCGTATGAAATCATCCCTGCGGCAAGGCGGGCCCGATACCTTGAATGTTTACTCCTGCCGGCCTAGCCAGGGCATTTTAGGGTTCGCGACATTTCCCTTCTCGTATGATTCGCAGCCCAGTCTAGACGGGGTGGTTATTTTAGATGAATCAATGCCCGGCGGTACGGCTGCCCCATACGACGAGGGCGATACCCTCACCCACGAGATTGGTCATTGGCTGGGCCTGTATCATACCTTTCAGGGGGGTTGTGGGAACTATGGCGGGGAGAATGGCGATGGCGACTCGGTCGCCGACACCGCTGCGGAGGCTTCCCCGGCCTCTGGGTGCCCCATCGGCCGGGACACTTGCCCCGATGATGCCAGCAACGACCCCATTTTTAACTTTATGGACTACACCACCGACGCCTGCATGGATAGGTTTACCGTTGGTCAGACCGGTAGGACCGATTTTTTTTGGCAGGGCTACCGCTCGCCTACGCCCTAAATGATGCGGAATCGGCTGCCACGCGGTTAATCCGCTCAACCGAGGCAGTGTCAAAGCCGGCAATAGCCGGCTTTTTCTAACACGTTCTTTGGCCTCTTCGGTCTAGTCCGCCCACCACAGGACAGGCTGACACCGGCGACGCGACAGGGTCTCGGTCCCTGTCTCGGTCCCGGTCCTTGTCCCTTTCCCTTTCCCTTTCCCTGCCCCTTTCCCTCAATTCAGACACTTATCCGTTAAAAACCCCAGGTGATGGCCAGCCACCGACGGCCTGCAACACTCATACTTTTCTGAAGACCGCAGCATATCCATGATCGTCCGCATGGCTATCCTCCGCATTGGCGTAATATTGTACGCGTACGAATTCGAGGGGTGTGATGAGGTTATCGGCCTGCAACGCGGCAAAGCCCGAGCCGAAATGGTATTGGTCGAAGGCGGTGCCGTTGACGCCTAAGACCAATAAGGCCCCCGCGCGACACAGGCGCAATGCGCCGTTTAATGCTTCGGGGCCAACGTGACCGTGAGTAAATGTCCCCGCACTCACCGCTGCACCATACTGTTTCTCGGGTAAATCAAGAGGTTTCGTCAAATCCGCTTCAAACAGCTGGCGGTAGATTTTTTTATCCCTACTGATCTGCAGCATCTCTGGCGAAATGTCGATGCCATCAATAGTTATGGGCGTATCGATATCAGCGTCCAGCTGAAGCGCTGCAGCGACCAAACCGGTACCCGAGCCAATATCTACTATTGGGGTATCGCTGCGCGTCGCATAGCGGGCATAAATGGCAGCAATGCGTTGCGGGTACTGGTAGCCCCGCGCGTCAGCAAATGCTTTGTCATAGGTATCGGCCCATTCGCGATACAACGCCCGATTATCGTCGGGCGTTTTAACCGCGTAGGCGTCGGTAAGTCCAAGCTCTTTGCTATCGCGCATTTGCATCCACCATCAGTCGCTGCGGAATGAGAACCCTCGGTGATACCAACGGTACCTGTAGGGAGCTTTTGCTCACTGGCAGTCTTTGGCCCATTTCTATAACCTCGGCGATGGGCAAACATCGTATTTACGCATTACCGACTACCGGAGGGCAACCCCATGTCAATAGATCGACGGCGCTTCCTAGGCGCAGGACTGGGATCGGCGCTCATGCTAAAGGCCCAGATGTCATCGGCCGAGGCTAAGCGCTACGACGTTATCGTCATTGGCGGGGGCACTGCTGGCATCCCGACCGCGCTTTTTGCAGCGCAGCGCGGGGCCAAGGTTCTGCTGGTGGAAAAATCATCCACTTTGGGGGGCACATTATTTTGGTCGACTGGGCAAATTGCGGGTGCCGGAACGGTTTTTCAACAGCGGCTTGGCATTGAAGATACCCCCCAAGCCCATTTCGCTGACTGCATGCGGATTAACCGCAACAGCGCCGATCCAGGCCTCACTGAACTAACCACTCGTCATGCTGGAGAGACTATTAATTGGCTCGCCCGGCACGGTTTTGAGGTTATGCAAGATCACCCGGTGACGGGTATTGGTCACGACCACTTTACCGTGCGCCGGTATCAGCAAGGTGTAAGCAGCGGTTTGTCTATCCTGAATGCGTTTTTACCCTCATTACAGGCGCAAATAGAGGCAGGGCGTGTTGATGTCATGTTGGCCACTGAAGTCGTCGATTTAATTCAGAACCAGCAAGGCGTGGTACAGGGCGTTGTTAGCAATGCCGCTGGCAAGGGGTTGAGAGATATCTATGGCCGTAGTGTGGTACTGGCAACCGGCGGTTGTGCAGCTAACCCACGTCTTTTTGAAGAACTTCACGGCGTACCCTTGTATGCCAAAACCGCCTACCCGACATCAATGGGTTCTGGATTGATCCTGGGCATGGCCGCCGGGGGACAGATCAGGGGTGGGGATAAGTATGCATCGTTGCCGGGTCTGATACCCGCAGCGCATGAATATCCCACCACCATGCACGCCTTCGCCCCCCTGCATCCGAAGGTCAGACAGCCTTGGGAAATTCTTGTAAACGCACGGGCAGACCGATTTGTTCGGGAAGATCATCCGAGCGTTGATCACATCGAACACGGTATTTTGGCGCAACCCGCGCAACGTCATTGGGCGATCTACGACGCGGCAATGCTGAGCCAGTCGCCCCCGATTATCCCCAAGTGGGACCGGCAGAGGTTGGCAACCGAGCATTCTCGAAGCGACATGTTTAGCCGCGCGGAAAGCCTTCACACTCTGGCGCTGACCGCGAAACTGGATCCGAGGGCACTCGCCCGCACGGTAGCGCGCTACAACAGCGACATTGCCTCCGGTGGTACCGATCAGTTTGGACGTCTGCATCGGCCACTTCCCATCGCCACCCCCCCTTTCTACGCCATCGAGATGCAGGGATGGACCCTGGTTTCATTTGCTGGCTTGAACGTGGACACCCAGCTTCGTGTGCTCGATAGCGCATCCCGCCCCATTCCCAACTTGTATGCACTCGGTGAGGTAATCGGTGCCGGCGCAACGTCGGGCAATGCCTACACCAACGGCATGCTGGTCACACCAGCGATCACTTTCGGACGGCTGCTGGGCCAGCGTATTCTTCCTCTAGAGGTATGAGGGGCAAGGTGAGTGGCAGTCTCAGCAGGCCGTTTATTTGTCCTATCGTTCCATGTGCGCTTGGTCAAATCCCGATAGATTTCTCCAGCAGAGACACTGATCACCCGCGCATTTACTCGGCTAGGCCCAACACCGACTGGTAGTAAAAACTAATACAACGCTGTACTGTTAATTCCATGTTGTATTCTATGACTAACGCCTGTAGCTAGGAATCAGTATGTATCGTCCATTCGGCCTCGCTTTATTACTCAGTGTATGTTTTGTAGATGCCGCTAACGCTGAAGCAACACACAGCTACTTCACAAAAGACCACGCTATAGTCGTGGGCATTTTTGATCTACAGTTTGAGGGTATCACTGCGGGGATCAGCTACACGTTTTAGCTGATGTGACATCAGTACTAGTCTTACTAGCCAGACAGGGATACATCTGTGACAGCCACCGATACCATTATCATTGGCGGCGGCCATAACGGCCTCATCTGCGCGACACTGCTCGCTCGGGCGGGCCAAAAGGTCGTTATCGTTGAAGCCGACAGCCAGCTGGGAGGGCTCGCCAGGCATCGAGCGTTTTACCCAGGGTTCCATGCATCGGTTGCCCAAACTCTCTACGCGCTACCCAAAGCGGTTATCGACTCTCTTAGCTTGGAAAAATACGGCTTCGAGCCGGCCAAGGAGCCCATCGAGACCATCGCGCTGTCGCCCGCCGAGCCCCCTATTTTTCTGTCAAGGAACGCCATCGCCGGAGCTACTGACACAGATCGACGGGCCTTTCCCGCGTTTCAACAGCGGCTGCAGCGCTTCAGTCAGGCTCTATCTCCTTTCTGGGCGAAGACACTACCACGACTTGGTGCAACCGGCTTGCAAGGGTTAATGACCTACGGCCACCTGGGCGTCAAACTCCGAACCCTGGGCAAGGCCGATATGCTTGAGTTCTTTCGAGTCGCCACGCTACCCATGCGGGATCTGGTCGACGAACACTTTGAAGGCGAGTCGCTGAAGGCTGCGCTCTGCTGGGATGGCTTGCTGGGGTCACAGCTGGCACCCCGGTCGCCGAATCAGGGGGTACTGACCTTGCTGAATAGAAAGGCAGGTTATTGGGGTGGCTCCCACAGCGCCCCCGAGGGCGGTATCGCCACACTGATCTCGGCGCTGGTGGCCGCCGCTACCGAGGCGGGCGTGCAATGTCTAACGGGTAACGCAGTCCAGCATATTTCCGTAGAGGGCTCTGAGCAGGGCCTGTTTTGCACGGGCGTTGAGTTGGCCAATGGCGAGGTACTGAAAAGCCAAAGAGTAGCCTCAAGTGCAGACCCAAAAACCACATTCCTTGATCTGGTGGGTGCGCAACACCTAGAAATTGAATTCAGCAATCGTATCCGACGACTTCGCAGCAAAGGGTATGTTGCCAAGCTGCACCTCGCACTTTCAGAGCTACCGGTATTTTCCGGCCTCGACAAACCCCTAGGACGATTAATTCTGGCCCCCAGCATGGATGCCATCGAATTTGCATGGGACGCGGCAAAATATGGCGAACTGCCTGAAGAGCCAGTGATGGAGGTATTTATACCCACGCTGATCGATCCGAGTAGTGCCCCGCCGGGTCAGCACATTCTGTCAGCCAATGTCATGTACATCCCGGGGGAGCCGAAAGGCGGCTGGACTCAGTCCCTACGCCAGCAGCTTATGCAGCAGTTGATGGAAACACTCAGCGAGTACGCGCCCGGTATAGAGAATCTGGTTCTGGGCAGTGAGCTGTTAACACCTGCGGATCTGGAGCACACCTTTCGATTAACCGGGGGCCACTGGCATCACATTGAACCGGCCATTGACCAACTGCTGATGATGCGCCCCACCTATGAGGCGGCACAATACAAAACACCCATCGAGGGGCTGTATCTGTGTGGCGCAGGCTCACACCCTGCCGGTGACGTCAGCGGCAACCCAGGGCGTAATGCTGCCCGTGAGATGCTCTCATGAAGCAATACGACGCCATTGTTGTCGGTGCAGGACACAATGGGCTGACCGCAGCCGCGTACCTTGCGAAAGCCGGTCTCGACGTGGTTGTGCTCGAAAAAAACGATTACATCGGTGGCGCAGCGGTGACTCGGGAGATGCATGACGGCTGGTTCTATTCGAGCTGCTCCTACGTCTGCTCAATGATGCGTCAATCGATTCACCGTGATCTCGATTTGACCCGCCACGGCCTTTTGCTGGTTCCCTACCTGGGCACCGTAAACTTCAGTGACCGGGGGGACCGGGTCTTGCTGGACTATGCGGAGGAGGAAGCCGCGTACCTCGAACTTCGGAGTCACTCACCCCACGACGCCGACGCCATGTCGCGATTTCAGGCCGACCTTGGGCGTTATGCCCAACTGATCCGCAAAACACTATTGCGCACCCCCCCTGATCCCAGCTCATTTAAACCCCGTGATATTCAGGAACTTCTCTGGCTGGCTAAACAGTGTTGGGGGCTGGGCGAGCGCGAGCTCTATGAATACATTCGTTTCTTCACCATGAGTGCAGCCGACTTTCTCGAAGACTACTTTGAAAATGATCTTATCAAAGCGGCCATGGCGAGCCCGGGAATCATAGGCACTGCACTGGGGGTCTATTCCCCCGGTTCAGCCTATATTTTGCTGCACCATGTCATGGGCGATATCGATGGCAATGTCGGCGCCTGGGGTTTAGCCCGAGGCGGGATGGGTGCGATTTCACACGCTCTGGCAGGGGCACTCAAGGAACATGGCGGATCCGTTCGTACACAGGCCCCCGTTGCTAAAATTCTGGTTAAAAACGGCGCTACCGTTGGCGTGGCGCTGGATAACGGGGACGAAATCCACGCCAGAATTGTCGTTTCCAATCTGGATGCCAAGCGTACCTTCACCCAAGTTATGGATAGGCAGGATCTGCCGCCCGGGATTTTTGAGCGGGCCAGTAACTTCAAGATTCGAGGCTCCTCGGGGAAGGTCAATATTGCCCTGTCAGGACTGCCCACATTTAATCAAGTGCCCGACAACCGGTACGTCAACCGCGGCGGCCAGGGCTTCACCGGCTCACTGGAAACCATGGAGCGTGCCTATGACTGCTGGAAACGGGGTCGGTGGTCCGACGACCCCTTCATTGAAGCCGTTATTCCTTCGGCGTGGGACCCCACCGTTGCGCCCAAGGGTTGTCATTGGATGTCGACCTTTATCCAGTACTGCCCCTCTACCCTGGCAGATGGGGAATGGACGCCCGCCAAACGTGATGCCTTTGGTGCAACGGTGATCAACAAAATAGAACGCTATGCACCCGGATTTAAAGATCTTGTCGTACATGCTGAAATTCGCACGCCCCACGAAATCGAACATGACATTGGATTGACCGAGGGTAATATTTTCCAGGGTGAGCTAACTATCGACCAACTGCTGTTCAATCGTCCATTTCCCGGTTATGGCCAGTATCGGATGCCCCTGAAAAATATGTACATGTGCGGGTCCTCGACTCACCCCGGTGGCGGGGTCTCGTCCGCCTGCGGGGCCAACGCGGCTCGAGAAATCCTGCGTGACCTGCGCAAACCCAATACCGTACCCGAGGATGATTTTTACGATGAGTAATCCGGATATCCTGCGGCAAAACACCTCAGATCCCTTTGCCGGGGAGCGGCTTAAACTGTCCTATTTTCATGAGCGGCAAGCCGTTCTGAACCTTCGGGACGCCTGGTCTTCGTGGAACGGTTTCAAATTTGCAGACTACTACTACGACGTTGACTACGAGTATTTCTGCATTCGCAATACCTGCGGCACCTACGATATTTGTCCCATGCAAAAGTATCTGATCGAGGGTCCCGATGCTTTGGCGATGCTCAACCGTATGGTGACGCGGGACCTTTCCCGACTGCGCGTCGATCGGGTCACGTACGTAGCCTGGTGTAATGACTCCGGACGCCTGATTGATGATGGCACTGTGTTTCGGCTCGGTGACACACGTTTCCTACTAACCTGCGGCAGTCCCTGTCTTGCCTGGCTGCGTAAAAGCACGCTGGGATTCGACCACCTAACGGTCACAGAATACACCGAGGACCTCGCCGCACTGTCACTGCAGGGGCCCACCAGTTTTGCGGTTCTCGATGCTATGGGCCTGGCCGCAGCACACACCCTCAAACCCTTCGATATCGGCCACTTCCCATTTGCTGGCGGTGAACTGATGATCTCCCGAACGGGTTTCACGGGTGACCTCGGTTACGAATTATGGATTGAGCCCGATCTCGCACTCACCTTGTGGGACTCACTGTATGAAGCCGGGGAAGATTACGGGATTCAACCCTACGGAGAATCTGCAACCAACATGGCGAGGCTCGAGGCGGGTTTCATCATGCCCTATATGGAGTTCAATGAAGCGCTGAAAACGGTCAACTTTGAGTATGACCAGACGCCGCTTGATTTGGACTTGGAATGGCTGGTGGATTTTACAAAACCCCACTTCAACGGACGACGGGCATTGCTGGAGCAAAAAACCCGGGGGCCGAAAGCTCGTCTAACCAAACTCACCATTGAGGGCAACAAACCTGCTGATGGTGCGCTGCTCTATAGCGATCAAACCTGCGGAAAAGAAATTGGCTACGTCACATCGGCAATGTGGTCCCCGGCAGTAAAAGCAAACATTGCTCTGGCCATGATTGATACGAAAGCACTGCGCGGCGAGATTTGGGCAGAAATCTATTACCAGCGTGAACTGCGCTATCACCAAAAAATCGTCCGCTGTACCGCGGTGTCGAAGCCATTCTGGGCGCCCGCCCGGGCACGGGCAACACCGCCCCAGCTGACCTGAAATCGACAGGCAGCTGCTGGACCAACGTATTCTACCTTTCGAGGCATGACGGGCACGGTGGCTGGCAGTCTCAGCAGGGGTTATTCCTAGGAAATTCCCTGACAACCGGACATCTAGGGGACATTTCTGGTAGTAGCGCTTCCATCAGGCGACCACCAGCCCTTCACTGCTGCGTTGATAGGATTTTCTCTCACAGCTCCCCGCCCACCGCCTCGATTTGCAGGGCATTATCAGGGACGACGCATAACTACCGATAACGCTAAACTGACTGATTGCAGGCCAGTGAGCCGAGCATGAACACATGAACAATAGTGGAGCCAGTCGCGATAGTCAGGGCGTCATGATGGCGCCCGCGCAATGGCCAAGCAGCCCACCCCCAGGTCAGGGATAAGGTTCTGGGTAGCGTTTAACCCGCAACTTTCACCAACTGGGTTGACAGGGTGATGGGTAAAAAGCTGTTATCAGATTGATCTCTGACTTTTTGCTTTATTCTAGTTGACGACGTACGTCGGTCGTAAAGCACCTGATTAATCTGCTTTCCCTCGGACCTCAAATATGACTCTACTGCAACATTGTGAGGTTTGATGCCCCAATCTTCACCTACGACAAAAATATCGGCGCACAGGGCTTTGCATCCAGAAATGTATTCGAGCGCATAGTACGGGCGAACAATATCGACACAGCGCAACGCTTTAAGCATTTCAATGCGTTCTTCTAGTGGAATTACCGGCACATTGGGTTTGTAAGAATGAACCACTCGATCTGATGCAACGCCTACGGCCAGGGTGTCTCCCAACGATTTACAATATCTTAATAACGCGAGGTGTCCCACGTGAAGCAAATCAAAAGTACCCAAGGTATAGACAATCATGTGATCGTTTTCCTATCAAAAAACTCTTGTTGACGCCATTGAGAACCGACTCTGCTTACTGCTGAGCAAGCTTCCAAATATAAATAGCCGTTATTGCTATGGTGTAAAGCGCAAGCAGATAGACATTGCGTGGTACGCCAGAGAACTTCGGTGTTTTCATTTGTGATACGTTGAGAGTGGCAAGTGCTAGTGCAGTGATAGTCAGGATGATTCTGAAGACATCCTCGGGGTATGCACTTTCAAAAAGCCATATGAAAACCAATACGATACTGTTGTTATCCAGTGCGAGGCCCGTGTACTTGGCATCGTCAGATAAACCGAACGTGCTGAAGTAACTTAATCTTATGGCCGCTGCAGCTACTAATAGGAAAGCCGCTGGAAGAAATAGGGGATCGAATCCTCCATAACTGAGCAACAGGATCGCCGGCGCAACACCATAACTGACAATATCTATTAATAGATCTAGCTGACCACCAAAAATACGGTCGCTGCCTGTGCGGCCCTTCATCCTTCTCGCAACAAGGCCATCGGCCCAGTCGAAGGCAACGGCCCAGATCATGCCGATCATTGCGGCGGAATACACACCAAGGACACTGAAATAAATGGCCGACATTGTGCAGGCCAAGCCCGCTAGCGAGCATATATTGGGCAAATCTTTAACATAGGAAAGTATGGCAGGTGGTAGCGGGTGTGAGTCTTCGCTTCCCGTGATCATAGTGGTCCTAACATTACTGACTACTCATCGAATGGACACCTTCGTCATTTTGGAAAAGCGCGGGCCAGCTACTCGCTGCAATGAGCGAAGCTACAATAATAAGCTGGAGGCCCCCAGCAAAGCTTGAGAAGCGCAGACTTGGTGCTGTGAATCGACGCTACTGCTGGCTAGCACGTAGTGTCGCAATACGGAGGATAGAGGCAGGTCGCCAGTAGGCTCGGGACTGTGATGCCAATCTACACCCTATTGGGCCCAATGCATAGCAGTATAATTTCTAATTTGCAGTTGAGAATTAAATTCTGAGCAATATAGGTCTTAAAGGGCGAATCGGACGGTCTCAGGTGGCGCTGGCAATTGAGTCGTCTCTGCCGCCGGACATGACTAGTGCTTTAACGAACAGGCAAATCGCTAGGACTTTGATCGGCGGCTACTAGATAAGCCGCTTTGATAAATAGCGTTCTACCATGGGCTACATCAACGCTTGGACTAAAGAAGCCATTGAGCTTATACCCTGCCCTAAAAGCACACAGTACATCCCAAAGACCGCAACTCCGCGTCGAACTCACTACGTTGGGGGTTACGTTGAGCGCTACGTTAGGTAAAGGCGCTAGACACCCTTAACACCACATCATAGAGCGTTATGGCGG